>OBLI01000045.1_pt1 | contig 117481 bp, 126 predicted proteins | sample 1519701 | NCBI WGS metagenome assembly OBLI01 (sample SAMEA3663005, study PRJEB22513) | pig gut metagenome | biome: pig gut; feature: pig-associated habitat; material: faeces | place: France | collected 2012
GATTAGGTTTTTTGGCTGTTTTTTCAAGCTTCAAACCTGTGTTATTATTTTGTTTAGAATTATTTGCAAAAAGAGAGCGCTTTTGGTCTTCGGTTAAAACAACATCACCATTTTTAACGAGAATAGACAAAATCTGTTCATCCGACATCTTAACTTTCGGATTTGATTGCCTATATGCGTTAATTTTCTGTTGAATTTTTGCTTCGAATCCCATCGCCCTATAGCTTGTCCTTTATCTTACCTACTCCATGTATTACGGCAGGTTGAGAAGAAAACTTTAGGGGTTTATGGAAGATTGTTACAAAAGTTCACAGTTTGAGTTTGCGGAAAAACTCCAGTTTTTCCTGCAAACTCTGGGGAACGGTTTCAAGTAAGGCTACGTGCTATCCCGCACCTAGCCTTACTTTCACACACCTGAGGTCGGATTTGAAAAAGTTCGAAAAATTGTCATTTTTCGACTTTTTCCGCATCCTCGTTTGGGAGTGAAAAATTAAAAATTGTTTTAGGACTTATAAAGTGGGCTTTGTGTAGTAGTTGAAAAATAGTTATGGCGCGTTCCCTCCATTTATAAAGCGAGGGATTACGTGCCATGCTTATTTTGTTATAAATACTGTTTTTTCAAATCCATTTTCTCTAATATACGATTCATCAATATGCAATCTTTCTGACAAAATCGGATGGATAGAAATATAATGTGAATCTTTGTCTATAATTTTTTTTCTATTTTCTTCAAAAATCTTTTTCACATCTTTTTCTAATCGAGCGAATGTTTTAATCCAATATTTTGTATCAAGATTAGCAACTTTAGCGAATTCATGAATATTATGCAAATAAATTTTATTAAGATTTAAATCAATAGCCCATCTGAAAAAAGGAACCAGTTCAAATAAATTTGTCGGCATAGCCAAGTATTTTGGTCTTAATTCAACTTTTTTGTTTTCATAAAGGTACATAAAATTTTTCATTACCTTCTCAAAATCTAATCCCATTTCGTTTTGATATGTAAAAGGCGTGAAGCCAAGCATTGAAACGGTCATTTCATCAAAAATTTCTTCTGCTTTTTTTATTCTATCTTCATTAACGCATAAATTTGTGATTGTATGAATTTTCATTTCTGGAAATTTTTTATGCAAATTAAAAAGCATATTAAACGCTTCATTCTGAACCAAAATTTCACCACCAATTGCTGTGATATTTTTAGGTTTGTAGTATTCAATCAGCATATTTATACGTTCAAGAAGGGCTTGTTCATTTTCCATTGTGGATTTATTCTGTGGACAACATACGCAAGAAGCTTGGCAAACATTGGATGTTTCGTAATGTATGTAGTTTAATTCCGGTTTCTGCCCTTCTACTTTTTTTATGGACTTATACATTGGGCATTCACAAATTACGTCAGCGTTTTCAATTTTGTAAATTATATCATCGTCAAAAACATTTCCAATTTTGGTTCTTGCCGGTGCAACGCAGCAAGGATAAATATCACCGTTTTGTTTGATTTTTAATTTACTAAAATGACAAACTCTTACTGTTTTTGACATATAAAACTCCCTTCAAACCTTTTTTATAATATACAATAAAATAGGATGACTATAAAGCCATCCTATTCTAAAAAAAACTATTTTTGAATTTACTTATTGCATTTTGAAATCTTGAACATATTCAGGACGTTGGTTAGCATAATTTGCTTGTTGCTCATCAGCTTCAACTCTTCTTCTTTCAAGCTGCAATTGACCATTTTTTACAACTTCTTGTAGTTGACCCAAATTTTGTTCCAAGTTAGTAAGAACCTGTTCTGCATAAACAGTTGCACCATCTTTAATTCTTGTAGCTTCGTCGTTAGCTTGGATTCTTACGTTCTCAGCTTCATCCATAGCTTTGCGCTTAATTTCTTCGCAATCAGTGATTACTTGTTCTTTAATTTTTTCAGCTTCTCTTTGAACAGCTCTAAGCAAATCGGATTCGCTTAATAGTCTATTCGCTTCTGCTTGTGCATCTGCAACAATCTTTTCTGCTCTTTGTTGAGCTTCATACTGCAATTCATCCTTGCGTCTTAAAAGAGCTCTTGCTTCTTTTATTTCATCAGGAAGAGCCGCATATAACTTATCAAGAATGTTTGTTACAGTATCTTTTCTTACAATGGAAAAGCCCAATAGTGGCATTCCCTTGTTATCAAGAGCTTCTTCAAGCTCGTTCATTAAACCGTAAATAACATCTTGTTGTGAATTCATTTTTTACTCCGTAAATTTTTATGATAGTCACCAAAATTGTACAACAAGTGATAAGTAAAAGTCAACGCATGGCATGCTTTGAGGGTAATTACTGATTGTTGTAAATATCTTCAATTGAGCGGATATCTCTCTCTATTGTTGCGTTTATTGAACTAATCAACTTGTTAACCTCTTCAACATTCACCATACACATATTTTTATCTAAGAAAAATCTCTTGCTGAAAAGTTTTGTTAAAACTCCATAACATAATATTGAATTATAACGTTGAACATCAGTTTTGGTTTTTATAATTTTTTTGTATGAATCTGGTAATGTTGCAAGTATGCAGCACATTAGATCATTAATCTTATTAGCTTTTATTAAACGCAGACCTCCAATGTTAAATTCTGCATTAAAATTTATTACTTTTTGTAATTTTTTAAAATAATCTTTAATCGCAATTATATCAACCATTTCGCTACCCTCGTTACCAATATTATAAATGAAAAGGCAGAAAATAACAATATATGTGATAAAATAGAATGTATGAAAGAGATAATAGTTTCACCATCAATACTTTCTGCTGATTTTGCTAATTTAGGAAACGATGTGGAAAAAGTAAAACAAGCTGGTGCAAAATGGGTTCATGTAGATGTTATGGACGGACATTTTGTTCCAAATATTTCGATTGGGGTTCCTGTTGTAAAATCCTTAAGAAAAGCTACAGACTTGATTTTAGACACACATCTGATGATTGAAAATCCGGAAAAATATATAGAACCTTTTGCAAAAGCAGGTTCTGATATTTTGACTTTTCATTATGAGGCTTGCAAAAATATTAGCCATGCGGAAGATGTTATATCTTTGATAAAATCTTTCGGAAAAAAAGTTGGAATTTCTATTAAGCCAAAGACTGATTCCAAAGAAATTTTTCCGTTTTTATCACAGATTGATTTGCTTCTTGTAATGACTGTTGAGCCTGGGTTTGGCGGTCAAGAATTTATGCATGATTGCGCGATGAAAATTCCTCAAATAAAAGAACAAGCACCAGAAAATTTGATAATTCAGGTTGATGGCGGAATCAATAATCTAACGTCAAAAATTTGCACTTCACTTGGCGCTAACTCGCTTGTTGCAGGTAGCTATATATTTGGAAATAGTGATTACAAAAAAGCAATAGAGAGTTTGTACTAAAGATTAAATTTGTACTAAATCTGCAGTGATTAATTCCTTAAATTTTTCGGTAATTTTATTTAAGTCAACAATATCAACTTCGTATGGAATTGTTGAATCTTCAAAAATAAATTCTAATTGTGATTTTTTTTCTGGAGTAAATTCTGCAGAATCAATAGCAATATCAATATCTGAATATTTTTTTGCTTTATTTTTTACACGCGAGCCAAAAAGATAAAGTTTGTAGTCTTTCAAATGATTTGATACAGTTTCTTTGATAAAATCAATGTATTTTTGTTCTAAATCTATCATATTAATTCTTTCAGGCGCTTGAGTAAAAATTCTGCCTCATCTCTAAAATCCGGAATTACGCTAAGAACTTCGTTAGCAACCGTTTCATCATAAGTATGTGATGTTGCATTTCTCATTTGTCGATAAGTAGTCCATTTTATTAAATCACTACGCAAAATTCCAATTTTATTTGCGATACGGATTGTTTCGTTAAAAGTCATTGTGGCAACTTCTTCATTTGCTTGCAAATTAATAAATCTTGTAATCATTTTTACTGCAAGAGAATAAGTGTATTCAAACCGTTGTATAACAGCATCTCTAATATCATTATCATGTTCTCTTGCATATCTTGCAAGTATAGAGTTTAAGCTGGTTATCGCATTTTCAAAAGATGTGGTATCAAGCATTTTCATACACCTAGGATAACATTTTTTTTGTACTAAATCAACCAACAATCATCTTATCTGCTTATTCCAATTTTTTTTAATAAGCTTTAAAATGTTTTTATGGAAAATATTTTAGAAATCAAAAATCTGAATTTGTTTATTGATAAATTTCAAGTTTTATATGATGTAAACTTAAACCTAAAAAAAGGTTTGATGCACGCACTTGTTGGAGAATCCGGCTGCGGCAAAAGTATGACAGCAATGTCAATAATCAGACTTTTGCCGAAAATGGCTAAAGTTGAAACCGGAGAAATTTATTTTAATAATGAAAATATTTTGAAATGCAAAAATTCTAAGATGAGAGAACTTAGAGGGAATAAAATTGCACTTATTCCACAAGATCCAATGACTTCTCTCAATCCTCTTTATACAATCGGTAATCAGCTTGTAGAATCTATAAGAGCACACAGTAAAGTAAGTGAAAGGCAAGCTCTTAGAAAAGCGCGTGAAGTTATGGATTTGGTTTGTATTCCGGAAATAGATAAGAAGTTGAATTTTTATCCGCATGAATTTTCCGGTGGCATGAAACAAAGAATAATTATTGCAATGGCACTTGCATGCAATGCAGAATTAATTATTGCAGATGAACCAACGACTGCGCTTGATGTTACCATACAAAAACAAATAATGGATTTACTTAGTGATATCAAAAAAGAATTCGGAACGACAATTCTACTGATATCTCACGATTTGGCTTTGATAAGTAATTATGCAGACAGTATTTCTGTTATGTATTCCGGTCACATTGTAGAAGAAGGTCAAAATGTTTTATCTAAGCCGATTCACCCTTATACAATCGCACTGTTGAATTCGCTTCCGACAAGAAATCCAAATTTAAAACTTAAAACAATTGAAGGTACTCCGCCAAACATTACGGAAGAAATTTTTGGCTGTAAATTCCATCCAAGATGTGATTGTTTCAAAGCCGGTATCTGTGATACAAAAACCCCACTGTTAACAGAAAGGCACCCTGAACATTTTTGTGCTTGTTTTGTGAAATAGTAATTTTTAGCCGGAGACAACTCAAGTGATGTCTGCTCTGCTATTGCAAATATTTATAATAATCATTCTTTAGCAGGATAAAAACAACTAATAATATGTTAAAATAAGTGTAGTGAGGTTTTCTTATGAAAAAAGTCTGCGTTCTTATTTTATGTTTGTCCGTGACTTCTTTGCTTTTGTCAGCTTGTACTTCTAAACAGTCGGCAACGATGGTTAAGGCAAAAAGACGCTTTCAGCAGTATGTAGAACCACCTAAAACTCAGCAAAAGGGTGTGATAGATTTGTCAGAAGGACCCAAATTAAAATATGATGCGGATTTTGGACCAAAGAATCCAAACTTTGACTTTAAGATAAAAAATCCTTATTAACATATTATGGAAAATATTCAGAATAGAAAATATGTTGCAAGACTTATATATGCAGTTTTAACTGAAAGAAAAAATGTAAGGGAAGCGATATCCTTGTTTCCGGATGGGGATGATAAGAGTATAGATTGTGCTTATCATGCTCTAGTGCATTATGCTGCAGATGAGGATTTAAGATATCAAGATTTTGAATACCGAGAAGAGCAGGACGATTATTTGGAATTTATAGCTCAAACTCTTGCGCAGGGTAAAAGTTTGCCAAGAAATATTATTGCCGACTATGAACCCTATTATAAAGGTGTTGCACATAAATGGCACGAGGGAAAAGAAGGTTTTTGGAAAGAGTTTTTAAGGTTTATTAATTTGTAAAGTTTATTTGTAGCTCAGGCATTGCCTGATATTAACATTATAAAATTTTATTTTTCTTTAGAAAATAAAATTACTTGTTGCAATAAAAATTTTTTGTGCAAAAATTAATTATGGACATAAAGTGTAATATTAACCCTAATTATTTTCAAAATTTTCCTGAGAACCGACATCGAGTTGGGAATTATGCAGGAGCGACATTCCAAGGAGCGTACCGTGTACCTCAGAGTGTGTTGAAAGAAAATGTAGATAAGTTTGTGAAAAGACCGGTAGGAGCGAAGCGCGCTGCCGGTCTTTTGAGCATTAATCCAACAAAAGAAATAAAACAATCTCCATTAAAGAAGATTGTTGCTGGTATCAAAAATTACGCAAAAAGTTATGTAAAGAATATAAAACATACTTATGATCACAAAATTGTATTTGCTTTGATTGAAAAAGAATTGTACGGATATAATTCTATTGATGCAATTACACATGACGCAGATAAGATGATAATGTATTTGTTGGGTTTCCCAAAATCTTTTGTTTCTGATTTTCACAGAAAACATTCGATGCACCATCCGGAAAGTGCTAAAAAGATGAATCTGAGAAGTATGTTGTGTGATAACATTGCATCTTCACCGGAATTTAAACCGGAAAAGCAATTATCATTGAGAGAACATTTTAAAACAAGCAAACTACTACAAAATGTTACCGGTTTCAAAGATATTTTAGAAAAATACAATTATGGCGAAAATATTAATTTTGATAAAATAAACAAAGAACGCCAAAATGATTATACAGGGCTTAAAGGTTTGGCGTTAGTTGCGTGCAAATTCATTTTATTCGGCTTGTTTTAATTGAGCCCAGATTGTCGGATTAGAAGTATCTGCATCCATAATGTCAATGATTCTATAATCAGGAATTCCTGATGTTGAAATATGACTCACACCTCTTACCGACTGCTCGTTATTAACCTCAAAATGTCCTGAAATAACAGCTTTAACATTATTATGCTTAATAAGAACTTTCATATATTCTTCCGGTTTAAATGTGTAGTATGATTCTTTTTCAGCTGGTGGAATTATAGGAAAATGCTGTAAAATAATAACATTTTTATCTTTATTTTTGGTTAATTCACTATCAAGCCAAGTTAATACATCTTCCTTAAAATATCCGTTAGTCCCCGGAATTACGTCTTTTGCACCATCAACTACAATAAATACAATATCGTTTTTTATAAAAGTATAGCTAGGAGTTTCCGGTTTGTATTTGCGAATATGTTTTTTTAAATATTTTGCATATTCAATTTTGCTGAGGTGTTTTAGTTTGTTTACATCTTTATCACCAATAACAACGTAATACGGGCAATTCAATTTTTTAGCTTCTTTTATAAATCCGTTCAAGTCATCTACTGACGGTTTGTTTAAGTTATCGCCCGTAAATACTACAAATTCTACATTTTTTTGTTTGTTAACGTCTTGGATAACATTTGCAAAAGTCTGATTGTCATTTCCGGCAGAATATCTTACGTCACTAATTTGAACAAAGCGCAAATCTTTTGCCTCACATGTTCCGTATATGCCGGACAAGATTATAGATGTAAAAAACAAGCTCAAAAATTTTTTCATTTCTACCTCAACAGTACGATTTTAGCACAAAAATGTTGAAAATATGTTATAATATACATGCAATGTATAATTAAAAAGGCGAAATTATGTCTTTTGATTTTAGCAGTAATATCAACCCAATAAACAAGGCTCAAGCTGCGTATAAAGATGGTGGCGGTATGGGCGGAGGCGGAATGTATTTTCGTCAGGGGAAAAGACGTAAAGAAGATGAAGAAGAGGACATGTTTGAACGTTCAGAAGACAAGAATCAAAATGAAATAGAGTTTGATTCTGATATCAAGGAAGAAGATATCCCACAAAACAATCTTTTTAATAAGTTTGTGAATTGGTTTAGGATAAAAAAAGCCTGAGCCAGAGGCTTAAACGTTTATCCATTTTTCGAGGGTGGAACTTAAAAATTATTTTAATATAAGTTATTAGATAGACTTTACGTCATTGCGAGCGGAAGCGAAGCAATCCAGTTGTTCAACTTGTAAGCTTGTTTTAAACATCTGGATTGCCACGAAAATCATAGATTTTCTTGCAATGACGTAGCTTAGTAAACATAATAAAATAATTTATAAAGTACTAATATCAGGTAATCTCCCGTAGGGCAAATTGAGAATAGACACTGATACCCACCCGCATCTGTAAAGCTCAGCATAGCTTTGCTAACATTTTTTACTATACTTTCCAATCTGTAGTTATAAATGCAGATTGGAAAGTATGGTGTAAAAACCTCCCTAATCAAGGAGGTTAGAGAATAATTTATTTACCCGAGCTTAATGTAAGCTTTGAAAATCTTATTAGAGATTGTATCATCAAAAGCTTGTTGAATTTTATCAAGCGGATAAACTGTTGTTAAGTCTTTTACATTGACTCGATCTGATACTAGAAGGTCATATGAATCCTTTAAATCAGCCGGAGAAGGAGAATAACTTCCCATTACAGTTAGCTCTTTGTAATAAATTTCGTTATTAGGATAACCATTGCTTAGTGGTGTGCTAGAAAAAACAAGTATCTTACCGCCTTGTCTTATGGCTTTTAGAGCTACATCAATTGCTTTATCTGCACCGGATGTCATAAATACAGCGTCAACTCCAAATCCTTCGGTATTGTTTTTGATAAGTTTTTCGAATTCATCAAGGTTTTTGGAATTAAAAGCTTTTATTCCTCTGTTGTTTGCAAGTTCAATTCTATCTTGAATCAAATCGCAGCCAAAAACATTATATCCAAGAGCTTTCAAGCCTTCTCCCATCAATAAACCGATTGAGCCCAAACCTACAACAAGAACGGAATCTCCGGCTTTTAGCTCACATCTTTTAATCGCTCTTATGCAGCAGCCAAGAGGTTCATAAAAAGAAATTTCTTCATCAGTCATATTATTTGGAACAATGTACGCAACATTTTGAAGATGTTCTTCTGATACAAAAACTTTTTCACTAAATCCCCCTGGGATAATATTAGTTTTTTTAAAATGTTCGCACATAGAAACATTACCGTGTTTACAATATTTACATTCTCCGCAAGGAATGTGATGAGATGTGACAATCTTATCACCGATTTTAAATTGGGTATCAGAATTGATTTCTAAAATTCTTGCAACGATTTCATGACCCAAAACAGCACCGTTGTGTACAATCTTATGTTTAAATTTAACAATATCAGACCCGCATAATCCGCAGCCTAAAACTTCTACTATAGCGCCTTTGCGGTTCTCTAATTTAATATCTTCCATCTCTTTTATAACAATATTTTCATCATGAACTTGTGCTGTTTTCATAATTTCCTCTTTATTAATATTCATTTTTTACTCTGGCGAATTTTGTATTCGCATAAAAATACTTCAAAATCTGATACGCATTATATCCGCGTTTAGCAAGATTATTTGCGCCATATTGGCTCATCCCGACACCATGCCCATTCTTTTTTATACCGTCATCAAAAGATGGAACTGATTTTAGGAATGGTAAATCGTGTGACCAAACTTGTCCGCCGGTATTTGTTCTTCCGCCTGCTGATGCTGAATAATAAGCCGGAACAATTTTACCTTGGCATACCAGCACAATGCCTGCTGTTTCTTCAACTGCTTCATTTGTGTTAACTTTCTCTGCACTTGCTCCGCCATAAGCTTGATCTTCCGGAGTATCTTTTAAATCATAACCGTATTTTGCGCGCTTGCCACGGTTTGCTATTGCATAACTTCTTGCTGCAATTGCTTGAGCCTTGTGTGCTTCGTGTTCCCAACTCGATGGCATTTCAGAAGGTACAACCCCCCTCAAATACTTTTCCAGCGGTATATCATTAATAACAGTGAGGCTATCACCATCGTTTATAATTTTAAACTTGCCGCGATACCATTTTCTTTTTACGCTGACAAATCCGTTCTCTTCCGGCTTAATTACAATTTTGTTTGCTTTCATTTTGTTCCACTGACCATCAACCTTAATTGCAATTACGCCATGATAAGGTTTAAGTTCGTATCCTTTCATTTTATCCATGATAAAAATCAATTTGTTAGTGTCGCAATTAATTACTTCGGCTTTTGTAGAAGCACCAACAAAGGTTCTGCTAACATGGGTCTGCAACCCTATCTTGATTGCCCAAGAGGGTGTGCATAAAATTAAAAATGTAATTAAAAATATTAAAGCTCTTCTAATCCCCATACTTTAATTATACATCAAGAAATTTGACAAGCTAAATATAAGTGTAAAACATACAAGAAATTATAAAATTTGAACATCTTATAAACTTAAAAATCCCCATGCCTGTTGAGTTTAAACCAATTGAAAAATCAATCTTTTTTCTAAAAATTGTTTGTCAATACCGAAATCGGATATTCTTGATGTAAACTTTTGTTAAGTTGGATTTTCTTATGTAATCATGGGGGGCATGGGGGAATGTAAAAATTTTAACGAAATATTTTACTTGATAAAAAGATTAGAAAATTATACTATATACACATACCTGAAAGGAGTGATGGCTACAAGACTTGGGAAGGAAGAAAGATAGAAAATTTTTGTAAAAGTTTTCGTATTTATACCGAGGAGAAAGAGAAAAATCTAACTTAAAAAATTACACAAATCAAAATCAAAGAATTTTATTTATTATTAAAACATTTACCTTTAAAACAAGTTAAACTATTTTCACAAATCAATAATAGATTTGGATACCAGAATTTTGGGGTAGGAGATTATTGGGTTAATTTAAGGTTTCCTGTTTTTATAGGAAACCTTTTATTTTTTTTAATTTTCCACTCTAATGGTGCGGATGTGCAGCTTCGTACACATCTTTCATGTGTTTCATAGAAATATGTGTATAAATTTGTGTATTAGAAATTCCGGCATGGCCGAGAAGTTCCTGAACAACTCTCAAATCTGCTCCATTTTCTATTAATTTCGTTGCAAAACTATGTCGAAAAACGTGCGGCGTAACTTTTTTAGGTAACTCAATTTTTTCTACAATTTCATTAATAACTTTTCTAATTGTTTTATTTTGAAGTCGATATCCGGTATTATTTATGAACAATGGGCTATCATCAGTAATCTCACCTATTTCATATCCGGGTGCCAACAAGTTTCTTGCTGATTTTATATACTGTACAAGATAACCTTTTGCTCTATCGGACATAAGAACAATTCTTTCTTTTGCACCTTTACCAAAAACTCTTATCTCATTTTCATCAATATTAAGGTCGCCAAAATTTAAGTTGCTTAATTCTGAAACACGCATGCCTGTTGCCCAAAGTAATTCCAAAATAACTCTATTTCTAAATCCTGCCGGAGTATCAATTTTTACGTTATTCAAAATCTGTTCAACTTCTTCCGGTGTTAAAAATTTTGGCAAAGATTTTGGACGCTTAGGTGCAGAAAGTGATACTGCAGGGTCGGATTCAATGTATCTTTCTCTAAAAAGAAATTTATAAAAAGTTCTGATTGCTGCTACTTTTCTTGCAATGGTCGTTTTTTTGTAATCAAATCTTTGGATAAAATGTAAGTATTCTCGTAGCTTGTTAAAGTCGACATTAATGCAGCTTGTTCCGTTAAGCCAAAGAATGTAGCTTACTATATCAGAATTATATGCACTAAGAGTGTGTTCGGAAAAGTTCTTTTCCACACTCAAATAAGTCATAAAATCTTCTATGTATTGTTTTTCTTTTTCTTCCATAATTAAAATACAGAAAAATATTTAAAAATTTCCACTGCCCTTTTCAACTTACAACTTTTATTATACAATACTTTTGGAAAACTGATAAGTATGAATATTTTTAAAACATTTGAAACATTTTTAAAAGAACCCCTGAGCATCCTTAAGGAAAATTTTATCCAAATTGTGAGTGTTCAGACCGGTAATTTGTTTGAAAATAAACCTTCTGTTGATGTGAGCGTATTGAATAACAAAACTCAGTTAACAGTGGTTAATAATGAAAAAATGTACAGGCTTTTATCACTTGTTACGCATCGCGCAAAACAAAAAGAAAATTTAGAAAAGGAAAAACAAAATGAAACAGCTTAACGCAAATTTTATCGTAAGCGCAGAAAAGCTTTCCCAGTGTCCGCCTTTACAATTGCCGGAATTTCCTATGCTGGGGCGTTCTAACGTTGGAAAATCTTCTTTTATAAATGCGTTAGCTAACAATAAAAAACTTGCAAAAACTTCTAACACCCCAGGAAAAACAAGATTAATAAACTTTTTTAATTTTTCTGATATTTTTACAATCGCTGATTTACCTGGATATGGATATGCAAAAGTTTCTAAAGAAGCACAAGCAAGATGGCAAAAATATTTGGAAGAGTATCTTCTAAATAGAGAACAAATAAAAACTCTTATCCAACTAGTAGATGCAAGACATGATGTGCAGAAAAATGATTTGCAAATGCGTGAATGGGTTGATGCGCATAATCTTCCGATAATAACTGTTGCAACAAAAATGGATTATGTTCCGAAAGGAAAACAGCAGGGAGTTTTGGCGAAAATTAGAAAAACTTTATCCGGCGATGTTCTTCCGTTTAGTGCAACAGAAAGAAGATATTGTGAAGATATGATTGAATATTTAATCAATTTATGCAAATAATATGTATGTGTATCAGAAATTTTATGAATTAATTTACAATTATAGAAGGGGAGTACAGTGTTTAAGCCAGCGGATAAAACAGAGCTAAATCAAATTTCTTTAACTGGAATGAGAGCCATTGTGCTTATTGGTTTATTAATAGAAGCACCAAGAACTTTAGAAGAAATTAGAGAAAAATTTATCGGATTAAATATAATGGAACCTGAACACTCTGATGATATTTTACGTATTGACTTGAACACGCTGCGAGTAATGGGGTGTGATATTACTAAAGCGAATATAAAAACCGGATACAAGTACACTCTTTTGAATCATCCGTTTTCGCTTACAATTACTAGCGAAGAGTTCAATGTAATTAAAAAAGCGTACAAATGGATTAAAGAAAGTGCAAATATAGAATTGATTCTTGAATATCATGAGCTTTTCAATAAATTAGCAGAACATATAAGCGATTCAGATACGCGTGAGACCCTTTACGGATTGTCAGTTCTAAAATCTTTTGATACAGGTTTTGTAAAAACACTTTTGGAAGATTGCAAATTAAACAGGGTATTGCAACTTTCTTACCAGACTCCAACAGCCCAAAATAACTCTATCAAAAATGTTTCAGCACAAAAGCTGGTATTTGAAAATGATAAAATTTATTTGTATGGTTTTGATTTGGATAATAATCAGTCAATTGTTTTGAATATCAAACGTATTACTTCTGTTCTTAATAGAGAAGAAGGGCATGGTAATGTAGAGATTAAGGCAAGAAAAGTTAAATTTTTCCTTAAGAATTTTGGTATAACAAGAATTGAAGATAATGAAAATATTCTTGAAACAAACGATAAAGGTTATATTGTGGAAGGTGCATATTACAATGATTTTATTGCAACACAGAGGATTTTATCTTTTGGTTCAGAATGTACGGTATTGGAACCAGCAGATTTTAGGGCTGATATTATTGAAAAACTGAAACTGATGAGAGGAGTATACAATGGCTAAATTATCAAATAAAAAAAATATTTCCTCTATGCAAGTTCTAAAAACTTTGCAAGTTTTGTTGCAAGGCAATTATACAATGCAGGAGCTTGTATCTATACTTAATGAAAACGAAAATGAACCCCTTTTTAATAATAGTGTTATCAGCAAATATATCAACACTTGCAGATATTGTGGAATTGATATTCCAAAGATTCATAACAAATACTTTGTTGCAAGCATGCCGTTTGGTTTGGAATTGGATGTCAAAGATACTGATTTGTTAGAAAGATTGCAAAATATTATAAGACAGGAAATGTCAAAAAAGAATAATAAAATTTTCGATGGTTTTATTGAAAAGATTAACAGATTCTCTAACAAGAAAATTTCTCGTGTAGAAAAGGCAACTTATCAAATTTCTGTAGAGATGTTTGAACGTGCAATAAAAGAAAAACGTAAAATAAGATTGATGTTTAAAAATAAAGCAATATGGGATTGCATTCCATTAAATATTGCAGAAAACAAAGGTAAAAACTTTTTCCACGTATTGGCAAATGGTCATGAAAAAATGGTTGATACAGAAAGAGTTTCCGGTATTGAAGTTTTGTGTGATAAGTTTGTGAAAAATTATAGTGAACAAGTGGTTGTGTTTGAATTAAAAACACCTCTTGCACAAAGATATAGTCTTCGTGAAAATGAAAGATTAATTAAACCTTTTGATGGTCAAAGCATCACTGTTTCTAATCACGGAGAAGGTAAAGAAATCTTGCTTTCCAGACTTCTTAGATATGATGATAAGTGTGAAATTATTAATCCTAAAATATACCGCGAAGAAATGAAAGAAATAATTGATTCAGCACTTAGAAATTATGGAGAAATATAATGCTTCTTGCAATTGATATCGGTAACACAAATATTACACTTGGAGTTTTTGAGAACGAAAGCATTTTAGAAACGTTCAGATTGCCTTCAGATAAAGAACTTCCGCAAGAAGAATATGAAATACTTTTGCATACATTGTTTAAAAAATATGATATTCATGCCTGCATAATAGCTTCTGTTGTTGATGAATTAAATCGAGTAGTGAAACACGCTGCAGACAATGTATTCCATATCAATTCAATGCTTCTTACAAATAAATTAAATCTTGGTATTAAATTAAAGCTTAAAAATCCAAAAGAAGCTGGTGCAGATAGAATTGCAAATGCTTGCGGAGCTTGTGTCTTGTATACAAAACCTGCAATAATTGTGGATTTAGGTACTGCTACGACATTTGATATAATTGATAAAAATGGAGATTTTCTTGGCGGTGTTATTATGCCGGGACTTAATCTTCAATTCAGAGCTCTCAATAACAGCACTTCTAAGCTGCCTAGAATCGAAGCTGATACTGTTGACAAAGCGATAGGGGATAATACTAGTGATGCAATCTTATCTGGCGTAATACGAGGCTCTGCGTGCGCTATTGAAGGTCTGATTAGACAATGCGAAGATGAGCTTGGAGAGAAAGCTACGATTATTGCTACCGGTGGATATTCCGGCTTGATTTCAAAATACATGAACCGCGAATTTGATTTTGTTAATCCATACCTGACTCTTGAAGGTTTGAGATTTTTGTACGAATTGAATGTTAATTTGTAATAATAAATCTGTTTCACTTTGTTCAAGATAAGAGTTGTCAGGAACTGCTTTATAAAGAATTTATAACTCTAATTCGTTATAAGTTTTAATATAATTTTTATGGAATTTATTTGCAGATTTGAAAAACTCTTCCACAGCTCGGATATGTTTATTATTTTCTTTTCTCTGTTTAATTAATTCTATAGAACAAACTAAATCTGCACATTGTAAAAGTCTATAATCCTCTTGGCATACATTTTCTTTAAATCTATAATTGTTTAAACAATTTGCAAATGCGTTATGCAAAATTTTTGTTAAGTAGTCTTGTCCTTTGTCGTAATAAATAACTATTTCATCAAATTTATCAAAGTATTCGTAATTATCCATAACCATTTTTTTGATATAAGCTTCAAGTTCTTGTTTTATAGCTTGTTTTGTAGGACAAAACTTTTTATCACAAACAAATGTTTTATGTTTAATTTTCAATTTGCGCATAAATTGAAAAATATGATGAAACAACTTTCTTCTAGTTTCTCTGTCAAATTCTGAATACGGTTTTTGTTTGCGAATTAATGGCATTGTGTGAATGGGTAAGTGTGGTTTAAAGCCATTTTGAATTAGGTAATTTTCAAAAGCGTTAATATCATAATCTATAGATAACGATTTGTTGTGAAAAAGAAATGAAACAATATATAAGTCTCTTGTTACAGCGTTTTTAATATTATCAAAAACGCCAGACTCATCTATAAAAATTCCTAATTCGCTCATCTATCCTCTATACTAAAAATGGCGAGGAATTCCCCGCCGACGACAGACCATGTATTTCTAAAAGAATACCTTAGTCTATTACAATTATAGCATAAAAAGAGATAAATTCAATAATATAAACGAATATTGATTTCGTATAAAAATCGCTCATTGCTTTTAGCAATGAGCGATTATATCTTTTCAATTTGTGATAACGCTATTTAATTTCTGCATCATCGGTGGCTTGAAGCTGTTTTGACTTGTAATTGTGGATGACTGCGTCAACCAATAAGTCGTATGAAGAGCTTTTTTCTATATTAGGAAATTCCTCCTTCAATTGTTGTCTGACCATTGCTTCCAGCCTTTGTTCGTCAGCTTTGATTTTTAGTTCGTTGCTTGACAACGACTCTATATAATCCGCATTTGCTTGTCTTTGTGAACTTGCAAATGTTAATAAATTCGCTTTTGTATCTATTGCCTGTTTAAGTGACTTTAAAAATTTTAGGTTGAACATAACGACCTCTTTTAGCTTTATTACTACCTTCACTTGTATTTTTATAAAGTCCCCTAAAGGTAAAAATTGACTCTTTAGAAAAAAGTTGTTACAATTTTTTACAATTTAGAGAAGTCTGTTAGTATTATATACTTATTTTTCAAACTCTTCAATAGTGCCAATCTATTATTTTTAATCTTTTCGTCCTTATCCATGACAAGTACATCATCAAAGAATTTTGTAACTACCGGATTAATTTGTGTTAAGTCTTTTAAGTATTTAGCATAGTCTCCATCAAAATTTACACTCTGAACAGCTTGATACAAGGCTTTTTCCGCATCTTCTACGAACAATTCCGGCTTAACTTCTCCAGCTTCTTCCTTCAAAATTCTTAAGACTCTGTTTGCGTTTTCTATTAATTTTTCATCAACACCACCAGCTACAGCCTTAACTCTTTTCAAGTAATCAGCCAAGTCTGCGCAAGGATTTATGCTAGAGCATGCTTCTAATACATTTTTAGAATAATCACTGTTCAAGAAAATAATTAATCTTTGAACAAAGAATTCTTCCACATCTTTTTTTACATCAGCCTTAACCGGAAGCAATTCCAATGTTTCATCAATAAGTTTTGATAAATCTAATTTCAAATTGTGTTCCAAAACTGTCTTGATAATACCTAAAGCTGCACGTCTTACACCTAATGGGTCAGAAGAACCTGTAGGTTTTTTGCCGGAAACGAATACTGCACAAATTGTATCCATTTTATCAGCAATACCAACAACTTGACCTTCAATGGATTGTGCTGTTTCACTGTCGGCGTTTAGTGGGAAATAGTGTTCCTTGATACCTTCCGCAACTTCCGGAGCTTCTTTTGAAACTCTGGCATAATCAGCACCAATAAAGCCTTGCAATTCTGTAAACTCAAACACAAGATTTGTTGCTAAATCTGCTTTGCAAAGCTCAGCAGTTCTCTTAATTGAAGGACGATTTACACCTAAATCACTTGCAATTTTTTCAGAAAGTTTAACAATACGTTGAGTTTTATCGTAAACCGAACCCATGCCTTTTTGGAAAGTCATACCCTTTAAGTTTTCTACATAAGCTTCAAGCGGTTTTTTAGTATCTTCATTAAAGAAGAATACCGCATCATCAAGTCTTGCTTTAATTACTCTTAAGTTGCCGGCTTTAATATTTTCAAATTCATTACCGATGTAGTTTGTAATTGTAACGAATTTGTTGATTAATTTTCCGCTATCTTTTTTATACAAAGCGAAATATCTCTGGTGAGTTTCCATAACTGTAACAGCAACTTCTTGCGGAATTGTAAGAAACGCTTCGTCGAAATTACAAGTAACAGCAACCGGATATTCGCAAATAAAAGTAACTTCTTCTAACAAATCATCAGAAATTTTTGTTACAGCGTCTAATTTATCAGCTTCCGCTTTAGTTAGTTCTAAAATACGTTCTTTTCTTTCATCTTGGTTAACAATAACCTTAGCATCTCTTAATTTTTCAACATATTCATCAGGGTTATTAATCACAATATTTTGTTTAGAGAATCTGTGACCATTAGTTATGTTAGAAGATTCTTTATCAATAATAGTAATCTTAACTTCTTCGTTATCTAATATTGAAAGTACCCATCTAATTGGACGAGAGAATTTAACGTCGTTATTTCCCCATCTCATAAAGTGTGGACCTTGAAGTTTAGAGAAGATTACAGGAACATTTTCTTGTAATAAATCTTTTGTATTTTTACCTTTGATAGAAATTTTTGCATGAAGGTAATTGTCTTCAACATAAAGTTCATCAGGGGTTACACCGTTTTTCTTTGCAAAACCTTCACCGGCTTTAGTTAGATTATTATTTTCATCAAATGCAACTTTTGCGATAGGACCTTTAACAACTTTTTCAACATCCGGTTGAGAAGCTGCAAGTCCTTCAACAAGTACAGCAAGTCTTCTAGGAGTTGCCATAACGTTAACTTTATCAAATTTTACATTGCTGTTATTTAAAAATGTTTCAAATCCGCTTTTTAATTGAGAAATTGCCATTGGTATAAATTTATATGGTAATTCTTCAACACCTACTTCCAATAAATATTTACTCATCTTTTTTCTCCGTTTCTGCCTTGATTATACATAAAAACAAGCAAAAAGAAAAGAAGAGAAGGGATACATGTAGTATTTTTCAAAAATATAAACAAAGCGTACATCCCCTACCTTTATAGGGGGAGGTACAGACTCTTTTTTAACTTAATTCTCGCCCGCAACATTCATTGAGCGGGAGAGATGTCACGTTAGTGACAGAGAGGGAAAATTTTTAAATGAGAGTATTATTACTCGAAACATAGAAATTCGGGCGGGGGCTGGTTTAAATAAAAAATTAAATCTTACAGTTCAAAATATTCTGCTTTATCCAACATTCGTTCATCGCGATAATAGCTGTTATAAAGTTTAGCGCGTTTTATGATATTGTACCACTGATTGTAATTCGCCATAAAATCATCTTTATTTTTGTTCATATAATGGATAGTAATGATTCCTTCATATCCGCGCGTTACGCGATAAAATTCACATTGCGCCTGAACTTTGCCATAATTCTGAGTGCAGCGTCCTTGTATTGCATCATCCGGAGTTAATCTCAATGTCTTGTAACTGGCTGTTGGATTTGCTTTGATTAATTTAGCAGAGCTATTGGATAAAAATACATTTATAGGATAAGTTGAATGCTTATAAGAGTGAACAACAATAGTTCTATTCCAGTCGTTGCTTGCCTGACCTTTTGGAACATACTGTAAAATTGCTTCGTTGCCGATTTTTTTGTAATACGCTTTAACCCATAATTCTCTATCAGGAAATTTGATGATAATGGTTTCATATGCAAAGACTGCAAGAGTAGAAAAAACAAATATTAAGCTAAATAAAAGGGCTTTTTTCATCTGCAATAACTCCCTTTTCTCCCACTCCTGTAATTTCTTTCAATATTTTGGGCGCAAAAATCTCACTCTCAAAATGCCCAATATCAAATACAACTTTTTCAGCTTCAAGTGCTGTATGGAATTTTAGATCACCGGTTACAAAAGCATCTGTTTCGCCTATAAATTCTGAACCGGAGCCGGCACAAAAGCCTATTGTTTTAATTTTTTTTGCATTCAAATTATTGATATACCTAAGTTTTGGTGAAATTTTCAGCAGCCTATTTTTTAATTCATCGACAGTAATAGCTTCTTCTAATTCCACAATTCTTACAAAATCATCAGTAGCGGTTTTTTGGAATCCAAGTTCACTAATCAATGTATCAGTCGTTCCGCTTTCTGCCCTATCAAGATTTGTGTGTGCGCAATAAATATTTATATCTTTGTATTTCAGAGGAACGTAAAACAGTGGATGATGAGAAATTATCATGTCACATTTCTTGTCTTTTGCTTGTTTTACAATGTCGTCAGTTACAGTAAGAGCAAACAAAATTTTATTTACTTCTATATTGTTAACTCTCTCAACAGCCCACCCGGAACAATCCCACTTCTCTTGTGTTTCAAGTGGTGCAAATTTTTCAATTTTGCTGACAATTTCGTACTTATCCAAAAATTTTCTCCAGAATGCGTTTTGCGATATTATTTTTTGTATTTTTTTCAATATGTTTAATATTCAAAGCTTTATCAATGATATAAACTTCATTCTCATCGGCATTAAATCCGATATCTTTTCTGGAAATATCGTTTGCAATCAAAAAGTCGCATCCTTTTTTCTGGATTTTTGTTTTAGCATTTTCTAGCAAGTTTTCACTTTCTGCGCAAAAACCTACAATTTTTGTTTGACTTTTATTTTCAGAACAAATTTCTTGTAAAATGTCAGGATTTTCAACAAGCTTTAATATTACATCATCGTGATTTTTGTTTTTCTTAATTTTTTGTGCAGACGAATTTTCCACTCTATAATCTGAAACAGCTGCTGCCATAATTACACAATCTTGTTCCGCAAAATTTTCTTTCACAAATTTCGCCATCTCAAGTGCTGTTTCGGTCACAACATTTTTATATGGTTTATTGACTCCAAAAGTAGATACTAATGTTACATCAGCTCCCATATTATAAGCGTTATCAGCAAGCGCAATTCCCATTTTACCGGAAGAAGAATTAGAAATATATCTGACAGGGTCGATTTTTTCTTTTGTTCCACCTGCAGTAATCAGGATTTTTTTACCTTTCAGAATTTGTTTTTGTGCAAAAATCTTTGAAGTCGCTTCAAAAATATCTTCCGGCTCTTTCATTCTACCGACAGCATTAACTCCGCAAGCTAAATATCCTGTTTCAGGCTCTAAAATATGGTAACCGTTAGCTTTAAGTTTTTGCAAATTCTCTTGAACAAAAGGATTATTCCACATATTGTTATTCATCGCAGGAGCTAATAAAATTGGATTTGAAAAAGCACATGCCGTCGATAGTAAAAGATTATCACAAATCCCATTTGCAATTTTTCCTATAGTATTTGCACTAGCCGGAGCAATTACAAATATATCAGATTCTGTAAGCGCAATATGTTCCGGTTTATATTCTTTGATTTCAAAATTATCAACGTAAACCTCGTTGCCGGAAAGAGTTTGCAAAGTTAATTTTGTGACAAAATTCAAAGCATTCGGAGTCACTACAACTCTTACATTTGCTCTTGCTTTTTTATACAATCTGATAAGCGTGCATATCTTGTACGCTGCAATTCCACCGGTTATCCCTATTAATATATTTTTATTTTCTAACATAGTTGTATTATAGCATGGAAAGGAAAAGAAAAGTTGAAGATACATACTTCGTCATAATATTGCCCGCTCATTTATAGTCATTTAAAATAATGCTATAAAATGATTTAATATAATCTTAATATCAAACCTATTGACCAATTTCAAAAAATAATATAATCTAATAAATGAAATTTTTGAGTAAAAGTAATACAAAAGGTGAATACGAGTTATAGAGAGTAGTTAACACGTATAGTTATTATTAAGAATGGAGGATTCGTATGGAATTTCATCACCAGCCGTTAAGCGGCATGACTTACACAGATGCCGATATCAAAAGACTTATTACTGAGTATAATGTTCAGTTTATCAAACTTCAATTTGTTGACATAAACGGACAAGTAAAGAATATGGCTGTTCCATCGGAACACATTGACAGAGTTCTTAATAATGAAATTATGTTGGATGGCTCTTCAATTAAAGGTTTTAGAAACATTGAAACATCAGATATGTTTTTCTATCCTGATAAAAATACATTCCAAATTCTTCCTTGGCAAGAACACGATGGCAAAAATTCTGCAAGATTGATTTGTGATATCTATAACTCAGATGGAACACCTTTTGAAGGTTGCCCTAGATGTAATTTAAAACGACTTATGGCAGAAGCTCAAAAGCTTGGTTTTTCTATGAATGTTGGTCCGGAAGCTGAATTTTTCTTATTTGAAAAAGATGATGAAGGCAAAATTACTACAAAAACACACGATAGAGCAGGTTATTATGATGTTGGACCTGATGATTTAGGCGAAGCCGTTCGTTCTGATATCGTAAGCACATTGCAAGAGATGGATTTTGATATAGAAGCTTCTCATCACGAAGTAGCTGATGGTCAGCATGAAGTCGATTTTAAATATTCAGATATTTTAACTACAGCAGATAATGTTGCTACGTTTAGAGTAGCAGTTAAAGCTGTTGCTGCACAATACGGTTTGCATGCAACATTTATGCCAAAACCTGTATTCGGAATTAATGGTTCTGGTATGCACTGTAATATTTCATTGTTTAAAGATGGCAAAAACGCATTTTTCGATGAAAATGCAGAATATCAACTGTCTGATACAGCAAGATATGCAATCGGCGGACTTTTGAAACACATCAAAAGCATTACCGCAATTCTTAACCCAACTGTAAACAGCTATAAGAGATTGGTTCCGGGGTACGAAGCTCCTGTTTATATGGCATGGTCATTGGCTAACAGAAGTGCGTTATTAAGAGTTCCTGCAAAACGTGGAATGTCAACTCGTGTTGAATTGCGTTCTCCAGATCCAAGCTGTAATCCATATTTAGCATTTGCAACTATTTTGGCTGCTTGCTTAGACGGTGTAAGAAATAAAATTGAACCGCCAAAACCTGTAGAAGCAAATATTTACAAACTTTCAGACAGAGAAAGAAAGAAAATGAGAATAGAATCTTTACCTGGAAGCTTGGAAGAAGCATTGGGCTGCATGGAAAAATCATTGATTGCCAAAACAGCTCTTGGAGAACATATTGTGGATGAATTTATGACTGCTAAAGAAATTGAGTGGGATTCTTTCAGAACTTATGTTTCTCAATGGGAAATTGATAAGTATTTGGCAAGATATTAATTAGGAGATTAGAGGCGTCGAGGCGAAGATGCTTAGCTAAATTATAACGTAAGGTGGGGAAAATATTAATCTCCCCACCTTTTTTAATAAAACTAAAAAACAAATATACACCAATATTAATTCAATAAAATGAACTTAACGACCTAACGACTTATTGACTTAACGACTTAAAAAAAAGAATAAAGCAGCTCATAAGCCGTGTTCTGTTCGGGAAAATTTCCTTGATAATCATCTATCTGGTATTGGGATTACTCCCAATCTCTAGCGATTTTTCAGGCTCAGCGGACACCTCAAGCACCTGAGTCAATCTTGCATCCGATCGGGGTTTAGCTAGCCGGTACCTTCCGATACCGCTGGTGAAGCTCTTAACTCACCGTTGCACCATCGCCTGTGATATAAAATCCATCGGCAGTATATTTCCTGTGCCACTTTCCACCAGCTCACGCTGTCCGGAGTTTCTCCGGCGATCTGTCCTTGGATGCACGGACTTTCCTCACCCGTAAGGGCGCGATTATCCGGCTGCTTTATTCCAAACTTATTATACCATACAAAGTAAAATTACGTATTTAACAAACTCTCAACGTCCAAAAAAGTTTTCAATTTTAAAGCATAGATATTGTTTTTATTCAAAAGTGCCAATTTTACTGCATCTTTTTCCGTGGTAACGATTGTTCCTTCAATATTTGCAATATCATCTTCTGTATACTGATGATGGTCATCAAACGTAATTTTTTCTTTTATTTTATAATCTTTTTCTAAAAATTTATAGAACTGTTCCGGTTGTCCAATTGCAGATAATGCGGTAATTTCAGCTCCACTTTGTAAATGCTCTCCGGAAATTATATTGTAAGCGTAATCCGGTTCAACTTTGCAAACTGTGGCTTTAATTCCTTGTTTCTTTTGCATAATTTTTGCAATCTTTTCAGCTCTTGTATGGTCAACATTTTTGCTCACAATAACAAGTTCACTAACTCGCTTAAATCCTTCCATCCCTTCTCTCAAAGGGCCGGCAGGAAGTAAGTTCTCATTTCCAAACATTTTTTCTGAATCAACTAGGACAATATCTAAATCTCTTGCCATTTTTCGATGTTGAAATCCATCGTCAAGAATGATTTTTGTAACTCCAAGTTCTTTTATTGCGTACTCAGCAGCCTTATATCTGTTAGAGCAAGTTAAAACTGCACACATATTCAAATTAACTGCCAACCAATAAGGTTCATCACCTGCCATGTCGGCTTTGTAATATAAATTAATCCCATCAGAAATTACATGAACCTCTTTGTTATTCAGTTTCCCGCCATAACCTCTGGAAATAATTGCAACACGTTCACCTTTTTCTACAAAATATTTGGCAATCTCTGCAACAACAGGAGTTTTACCAACTCCACCTGTTGTAAAATTTCCGACGGAAATCACAAAAGCATCAACTTTTTTAGGCTTAATGATATTTTTGTCGTATAAAAGATTTTTAAATCCGCTTCCTATCCCATAAAATATTGAGCAAAATTTAAGTAAACTAAAAAGCAAACCCTTTGGTTCTTTTGTATAGTGAAGTTTTGTAATGTTTGTTTTTAGATTCACTTATTGCCTTTCTTCAACCATTTTTTTAAACTTTTCAAAATCTTCCATTGTATCAATGCCAACCGGAATATTGTCAACAATTGCAACCTTAATTTTCATGCCATTTTGGAGAGCTCTCAATTGTTCCAAACTTTCTGCCATCTCGTAAGTTGTTTGTGGGAGTTGAGTCATTTTAAATAAAGCTTCACGCTTGTAGCCATAAATGCCCAAATGACCGTAAATCTTAGATTTGCCGGTATTACGTTCATAAGGTATTTTTGAACGAGAGAAATACATTGCGTAATTATTTACGTCAAAAACACATTTTACCAAATTTGGATTTTGCGCTTCTTCTTCATCCTTGATTTCTCTTAAAAGTGTTGAAATATCAGCTTTTTCATCTTCCAATACACCTTTTATAACAAGTTCAATATTAGCTTGTTCAATTAATGGCTCATCTCCTTGAAGATTAATAATATACCCGATTTCAGGATGTCTGGAAGCTACTTCTGCAATTCTGTCGCTGCCACTTTTATGTTCAGTTGATGTCATTTCAACTTCTGCGCCAAAGTCTTTGCAAGCGTAAAAGATTCTTTCGTCATCAGTTGCGACGATTACTCTATCAACAAGCGGACACTTGCTCGCTTTTTCCCATACCCATTGGATAATAGGTTTATAATTTGCTTTTAATAATGGTTTGCCTTCTAATCTGGAAGAACCGTATCTTGCCGGTATAATTATTGCAGTTTGTTTTGTCATATCTTGTCCTTTTTATGTAGTCTTTAAGTCACAAGGTCGTTAAGTCGTTAAGTTCGTTTATAAAAATTTGTTTTGATATTTGTTGTTTTGTTTAATTTTTATAAGCAGAACGAATTGCCTTATTCACCTCTATTTCGTAGCATTTATAAACACTGCGTTTGTTTTCAAGCTAATTTCACGTCCGGTTAAGTAGTTTGAAACATCTTGCATAAATTTATCTACAGTAGCTTCATCAAAATACTTCAAATATCTTTCTCTTGTAGATGGTTGGTTTGGAGAAGGCGGATTTACAAACCATTCTCTAACCATATTTGGTTGCACTACGTACTTTGAGCGAACTTCCTGCAACTTAACTTCCGGAATAGAAAATCCAGCGATTTCCAGATTTGTTTCTAATGTGTGTTCATCAAAGTTACACAAAGAGTCTAGCGGATTTTCCATAATCTCGTTTTCTACTCTCTTAAAGTCTTCGTATTTATCAATATAGTGTCTGTCCAAAATTTCCCAATATCTGGTATTTGAACGTATAATCGGCTCAAATGCGCACAACTTTCCACCCGGCTTAAGTACACGATAAATCTCGTTGATTGCGGGTTGTTTATTAACTACGTGAACTAATACAGAACGCATTAATGCTTTATGAATAGTGCTTTCAGGAAGTGCCAGATGCTCAACCGGACTCTTTAATAATTCATAACCGGTAGTGATTCCGGATTCGTCAAGGATTTTTTTACAATCGTCCAAACAATCTTGGAACATGTCAGAAAATATAACTTTTCCTTTGCAGTCCTGCAATTCTAAGGCTTTAAATGCCAATAATCCAGTCCCGGTTCCTATATCAAGAACAACATCATATGGTTTTATGTCGGCATAAACAAGGATGACATCTCTTACAGCTTCCAACCAACGCATCGTTTGTTCTTGCATTTCCGGTGTTTGTCCGGCAAAACGGTTTTGCTTCAACCATTGTGTCCAATTTTTGCAAATCTCACTCATATAATCTTCCTTCTTATTGGGTTAACATTAGGACTGTACTGGAAAATTATACTATAATTTATAGTTTAGAGCAATTATTTAATGCAAACACCTTTGGCGAAATTGATAAGCGCATCCATTTCACCTTTTGTTGCGGTGCCAATCTTTTCAAAGAATCCGACAACTTCATTTTTATTCAAACCTTTTGTATTGAATGTGCCGTATCCGCTTTGGATGCTATTATTTTTTTCAACTAAACATTCAAGTCCTTTAATACGAGCACCTGAACTGTCTTTAAAAATTTGCACATGAGCAGTTGAGCCATCTTTTAAAAATTTTTTTAATGTTTGCTTTCCTTTTATTCCTGAAAAATTTGTAGAATTTACTTGATTAACTTGCATGCCTTACTCCTTTTTTCTTAATAAAACCTGTAAAAATTTTTTTTGCTATTAAATTATACTAAAAAGCTCTTCTTTTTTTAAGAAGAGCTTTTTATAATCCAATTATTGATGAAACTAAACAGCGTAAACACTAACTTGTTTTCTATCACGTCTGTGAGCTTCAAATTTCACTTGTCCGTCAATAAGAGCAAACAAAGTGTCATCAGAACCGATACCAACATTGTTACCAGGGTGAACTTTTGTTCCTCTTTGGCGAACAATGATATTACCGGCTTTAACCATTTCTCCACCGAACTTTTTAACGCCTAATCGCTTCGCTTCGGAATCACGACCGTTACGGGTGGAACCCATACCTTTCTTATGTGCCATTTTTATTCTCCTTTTATTATTTTATTTAATCGGTTGCCTTTTATTATATTTCAAACTATCGGTCAACCTTATTGGTGCAATTCCTGCTGGATATACACCGATTCAAACTATTCTTCTGAAGCAGCTTCTGCTTTAGCTTTAGAAGCAGTAGTTCTAATTTTGTTAATCATTACTCTAGCAAAGCCTTGTCTATGACCTTGTTTTTTTCTGTAACCTTTTTTAGGTCTTTGTTTGTAAACGATAATTTTCTTAGCGCGGTCAGTTTTAAGAACTACACCTTCAACTTTTGCGTTAGCAACGTATGGTTGACCAACTTTTGATTTTTTGCCGTTTACAATCATAACAACTTTATCAAAAACAACCTTAGCGTCTTTTTCTTCGCCTAACAATTCAACGTCAACATAACGTCCTTCTTCAACTTGGTATTGTTTACCACCTGTTTCGACTATTGCGTACATTGTATTTCCTTTCTTTTTGAGGAATCGTAGAACAGAACTTGTTCATTTAAACACGATTAACCTATCTAATACACTATTTATATTACTATTTGTAACACAATACCTGCAATACTGTCAACATGCCAGCTTTAAATTTGTTTACATACTTGACACGTCAATCCCCCCATTAGATTTTTCTACATCTTTTTGTGTAACACTTTGTTAAAATTTGTTGGTTTTGTATCAATTTGTCATTAATAAAATACTTTATATAACTGTGTAGTAGTATTTTGGTGTGAAATATTTTAGATGAATTTTTCGTACAATATTCCGATATTTAATAATGTTAATATCCCAAATGTTCAATTCCGTTCGAGCGGGCAAATTGTCACCACTCCGCAAGAATTACGCAAGGATTCTTTTAATTCAAATCCTTTGTACGATAATTTCGTCGACAAAAATGCGCTCACACAGATTGCAAAAACAAATCCAAAAATTATGGAAATTCTTAGAGCGAACGATATTAAACTCAATGTTAATATGCCGGAGCTTGAAAAACTTAAATACGGGCATTTGATGGATACACGTGTTACGGCTGCAAAAATGTATTCTGCACTTCCGCAGGATATGAAGGCTCAGGTAAATTTGATAGATTTACAGCAAGCTGCAATGTTGCATGATTATGGCAAAGTTCTTATTCCAGATAAAATTCTTAACAAGAACGGAAGTTTGAATGAAAAAGAAAAGCGGATTATGAATCAGCATTCAGAACTTGGTTATGAATTATTAAAAGACCAAGGAGTGAGTAAAAATGTGCTTGAGCTAGTGAAATATCACCACCAAAAACCCGATGGCAGTGGGTATCCCGTGATTACGGATAATTATGACCCTAAGAATATTTCTGCTCAAATTTTGGCTACTGCGGATAAGTATTCCGCTCTAAGGGAAGAGAGGAGCTATAAAGATGCACTCAATCGTGATGAAGCTTTGAATATAATTAAACAAGATGTTCAAACAGGTACAATCGAGCCGGAAATTTATAATGCCCTAGAAAAGACTGTGTAAAATTTAAAAAGGTGAGCCAAACAGACTTTAAAGTTCTTTCGTTAAGCAATCTATACCACCAAGACCTGATAAATATTGTTTTGTTGGGGCAAAATATACTTTATCGAATCCAACTGTATTTTTAAAATAATTTTCCATATATTTATCTAATGTTTCGTCACCAGACGTATTGGTGATGTAATATTTATCACCAGTTTTAGATGATGTTCCACATATACCATTCATATAATTTATAGGATTTTCAACGGGTTTAGCATCTAAGCGTTGGTCTTTACCATTATCAATATCTGTAAAACAAGGTATTTTAATGATATCATAACCTTTTTCTTTTAACTCTTTTTCAGCACTTGTAGAAATTGCTTCAGTTTTACTTTTCATAATTTCAAGTTGACCCAGCAGCTTATTGTACTCCACTTTTTTCTTCTGCAGACTATCTTTTTGTTTAGAAGAAAGATTTGCAGATTCTATTTGAGTATCAATATCTTGTAACAATCCACTTAAGACTTCAATGCCCGCTTGATAATCAGGAATTGCCATTTGTCCGTCATTTAGTGGTCGATAATACATATCTATATGAAAATCAAACTGAGGTATGTATGTAATATTTTCTTCTTTCAAACCAAGCTCTTGGGCAATTTGTTTTTTAGCTTTTATAGTATATTCTTCAACATTATTAAAGTCTATTGCATCCAGTTTTTCTAAATATTCCACAGTTCCATCAGAGTCGTCTGTCATCATTGCAATAATGGTATATTTTAATGATTCTTCTCCAATTACGGCAGCCGGCTCACCATCTTTAGTAAGTGTATTTAAAACATTCCCGCCTTCTAAATATGTTTTGCCCCGAATAATATCATCAGGAGAAACCGTATGTGAGTATTTTATTACTGTTGAATCATCGAACGGTTGATTTTTTTGTATAGCACTACCTTGTTCGTTTAATGAAATTTGTTTCCTTTGAGTTATAACTTTTTTGCCCTGTTGATACATTTGTAGAGCAATTTCTGAACTACAATTAGGGATAAGTTGTTTTTTATCCGCTCTTACTATACTTTGGTCTTCTGTCCATATCATTTTTTTGTCAATATCAAGTATTTCTACGCTAAAACCTTGTTTTTCACCTACTTGTTTCATAAATGCCATTAATTTATCATCGCCGGAATTTGCAAATTGTATTTTTGAAATATTCCGATTGATACCTTCAGACCAATTTGTCGTTCCATCTTGATTTGATTGTTGTATTTTTCTTATTATAGGTGTTTGTACAACATTATCATCTTTCATAGATGTTTCCCAAGATTCAACGTAATAATTTCCACTATCACGTTTACTTAGCTCTGAATAATCTACGTTTGTTTTGTACACAATGGTATTGTTTTCATCATCCGGATCAATGTCTGCTACCAAATAAGTATAATTTGTAAATTTATTTTTATCGTCAGGAAGGTTTATAGTTTTAGGTGTAATTTGATTAGGAGATTTATTTTCTTCTAAAGTATGTAATTCATCTTGTTTGATTTTATCAACGATGTATTCTACTTCCTCTTTTTCGATGATATTATTCTTTTTTAATTTATCTATTTGTGAATCTGCAATTTTAAGAAGTTTTTGTAAAATATCTAATTCTTCTTCGTCAACTTTTCCATCAGAGTTTGAGTCAACAAAATTAAAAACGGAATTTAACGCACTTTGAGGATTATTTTTATCTTTGTAAGAATTCCATTCTTTGCCAACTTCAATATTTATTTTTTTTATCTGATTGTTTTCATTGGAGTAATTAAATTGCATTTTCACCATACCATCTTTTACAATATGTATAACGGTAATTTTTTGTAAAACTTTAGTTCTTTTTAGCAAAATGTTACAAAACTTAAAAAAATAAATTCAAGATGGGTTTAAGAAATTAATTAATTATGATATGGCAAAAAATTAAAAAAGCGAACTATTTCTAGTTCGCTTTTGATTTTTAACCATTTACAACTTCAAACAAAGCATTTACGACAGTTGGGTCCCATTTTACGCCGGCTTCATCCTTAATAACTTTTAGTGCCTCGTCTTTTGCCATTGCTTTTCTGTATGACCTATCAGAAGTCATTGCGGTATAAGCGTCAGCTACAGCGATTATTCTAGAGCCGAATGGGATTGAATTGCCTTTCAAGCCTTCCGGTTCTCCTCTACCGTCCCAACGCTCTTTGTGGTAATGGATATATGGGATTACTTCTGACAAGAAATTGATATTCATCAACAAGTTAACACCAACATTAGGGTGATTTTGCAATTTTTCCCATTCTTCCTTAGAAAGTTTGCCCTTATTTGAGAACAAAGATTCCGGAAGTGTAATTTTGCCGATGTTTTGTAACAAGCCTGCATAATAAATCAAATCTGTTGTTTTTTCGTTCAAACCTAATTGTTTGCACAATTTTCTTGATAAATCCGCTGTATTTTGAGAGTGTGCAACTTTATACTGTCCTTTTTCATCCACCGCTTTTGCAAGTTTTTGAACAAACGCTTGTTGTTGAACTCCTAAATCTCCTATTAGCGCAGTAAGTTCAGCTCTCTTGTGTTGCAAGTCTTCTGCAAAAACTTCTTCATCATTGATTAAAGAGTCTGTTTCTTCAATAGTTTTTTGAAGGTGCATAGAAGTTCCGAATAAGCGTCCGGTTGTTTCCAACAAGTCCATATATGCGCGCTTAATCATTTTTTCTTTATAGTTTTCAATAACAATTACACCCACAATATGTGCGTTGTTATGCATTGGAACAATTGCTAATGATTTTACATCGTATTCTTTTAATTCATATTTAGGTACGAAACTATCAATCTTAGAAACGTCCTTGATTTGAACTTTTTCTAATGTGTTAAACGCTTTAACAACGATTGATTTGTCGTCAGCAGAATATCCAAGTTTTTTTGCATAAATGTCTTCGTCAAAATCGATAGAAGAACCTACAAGACCCAGAATTTTGTTATCAAAGCTCAAACCTTTTGTAAATTCTTTTGTTAAATAAATATGGCATGCGTCCACGTCCAAAATTTGAGTTAGAGTTTTAGCGATAGAATTGTAAACCACATATTCATCCTGAGAACTGAAACCTAATACGCAAAGAGTGTTGTCCAAAGAGTATATGGAAACAAGTTCTTTCAATTGAGATTTTAGTCTAGCGGTTTTATCTTTGACATCCTTGCCAATTTTATTTGCTAAATCTTCAGATATTAAATATTCAGATACAAAGTCACCAATGTTGAGTGCAAAAATTTCTTCTAGCGGATCATCTTCCATCAAATCCAGTGAACGGCTGAAAAGTGATGCACCCATTTCTTCTTTATCTGTCATAATATTCCTTCCTACATGCGATATTTAAGACTTGTGAGATGAGTTTAATAAAAATTCCTCATTCTCTGTATTCTATATAACGGCATAATTTTTAAAAACTTTAATGTTTTTTTCAAATTTTATACTTTAGTTGTAGAAAAGTTATACTAACAGCCTAAAATCAATAGTTTTAAACCTTTACAAAACGTAATATCTTTAGGGGAGATGGTGCTTTTATCAATGACGGATAGAATGAAAAATTGAAAGTTGTTATAAAACAACTAGTAGTTATAACTACAAGTAGGGCGCGTTCCCTCTCCTTGGGGGAGGTACAGATTTTTCTTAAACTTAATTCTCGCCCGCAACATCCATTGAGCGGGAGAGATGTCACGTTAGTGACAGAGAGGGAAGGGTGGCTTATAGTTATCCTACACGTAGACATTGCGTCGGCTTTTTCAACTTAAAAGCAAAGTGTAATAGATTTTCTTGACTTGTGGCAATCTATAATTCCACTATTATCTTACTAAACAAACAATTCTATAATTTAAAATACTTTCCTACTAAATTTTTTGCATTTGTTTTTATATAATGGCATGCCTCATAGCAAGGTTTTGTTATAACATCTGATTTTTTTAGAATATCTTTGATTTTACCGTTTTTAAGCTTTCCGACTAAATCGGCTTTATGTGCATAGCCGAGCCCGCCAACTACAAGAGCCGCAAGCATGCCGGTTTTAAGAATCTTACCACCAATTGAAGATTTTTCATCCCCTCGACCTCTGAAATTTACAGTATCTCCAATTTCAACTGTATCGAAGGATGCAGGTTTTACAAGCTGTTTGTTATCATCTACAGCAGGACGTTTTCCAACACTACCGGTTGTTTCACCACCACGACAAAACGCTACATTATAACTATACATGCTAAACCTCCACAGAGCTTCATTACACTTCTACATGGTTAAAAACATGTTTTTTGCAAAAATTGCGTTTCTGTAACAAAAATTTACATTTTTGAGAATTACTACTTTAAGCTATTCCTCTTATCTTGCAATTGCTTTTGGATACACTTTTGTGAAATAATATCTCTGATATTTTCCGGCATGCTATAAAAATGAAAAGCTGCTTTGATATTTTCTCCTTCAATATCGAAACGGACAAATTTGGCTTTAACACGAATATTTCTATCTTTAAAATCTATTTCTATTTCAACTTTTTCCGGAATATTGTATTTTTTATCAAGGCATAATCTTATGCCGCTAGCTGAAATGTCGTATATATTACAATTTATTTTTGCTTCCGGAGTACAAAGAGTGGCTTTTTCGTCCATTCGAACTCTAAAGTATTCTCTATTTTGTTGATATTCAATACCTTGCGGGGTTTTGAGGGTAAAAAACATGTAAGGCTCTTTGTATTCAATATATATAAGTTCAGTTTTTGTTCTATAAAGTCCATTTTCGCAAATAAAACTCAATGTCACATCTTGCGGCGTTTTTATGTTTATAAGATTTTCCTGCTTGGCGCAAACATATATTTGCCTGTCATTAATCGTGCGAATAGCAGCTTTTACGCAATGTGCGCTATTATCTTTGTCTTTGTATATGATTTTTACGTATTTAATATCATCAAGGTTTAAACTGAAATTCATACAATACCTTATCTTTTTGGGTTTACAAGCTTGTTTCCGCTCAATTTATATGTACCGATTTTCTTGCCTTTGTCGTTATATTGAACAATTGTCCCATCTTTTCTTTTTTTAAAAGTTCCGGTTGGCAAACTTTGCATTTTTTGTGTTTGATACTGCGGATATTGTTGTTGTGTTTGGTTTATAGGATATTGCCCTGCAAAAGCCGTGGATGTAAAACATAATATAAATACAATATAAATAAATCTTTTCATAAATTTATTATAACATATTTTTCTTGTATAATTTTGTTATGAATGGTGTAATATTTGATTTTAACGGAACTTTATATTGGGATTCCAAACTTCATTATGAAGCTTGGGAAGAATACTCTAAAATTATTAGAGGAACAGCTTTTACATATGAAGAAATGCGTGATAAGATGTTTGGGCATACCAACGAGGATATTATTGAATACGCAATCGGCAGAAAACCTTCTAAAGAAATGATTGAAAAGTACGCAAAAGAAAAGGAAGCTGTTTATAGAAAAAGATGTTTATTGGATCCGAAAAACTTTAAACTTGCTCCTGGAGCAGTTGAGTTTCTGGATTTCTTGAAAGAAAATAATATTCCGCGTACTATTGCGACTATGTCTGAGTGGGATAATGTTGAATTCTATATAAAAGAATTTAATCTTGCAAAATGGTTTGATTTGGATAAAATCGTTTATTCGAATGGTAAAATCCCAGGAAAACCTGCACCTGATATTTTCTTGATTGCAGCAGAAAAAATAGGCTTGAATCCTAAAGATTGTCTTGTTTTTGAAGATGCAATTGCAGGAATTAATGCTGCAAAATCTGCAGGCATCGGCAAAATTATTGCAGTAGATTCTATGGAACCGGTAGAGTTTTATCAAGGTATAGAAGGATTATCCGGTATTATTACAAACTTTAATGAAATTGATAGAAATATGTTTCAAACACCTTCTATGTCTGTGTAGATAAAATAGCAAGTTCATAACAATACCCCTCACCCACATTCGTATGACTCACACAGTTCGTCTACGACTGCTCCCTCTCACACAAGGGGCGAGGGTTACACTTTGCAAAACTTCGCCTCTAAGCATCTAAGGGTTATCTACTTTTTCCCCCAGATCCAGTTCCAAGCATTTTTTATGCCGTTTCCGACCCAGCTTGCTGCGGAAGCTATGCCTTTGCCGACTGCTTTAATTCCACTCCAAACACCTTTTGCTGCGGGAACAATTGCTTTATTCCAAGCAAAACTTAGTCCTTTTCCTACAAATTTAAAAGCTGGTGAGATTGCTTTGTTCCAAACGAAAGAACAAGCGGAGCCAATTGCACCAAAAACTTTAGGTAAGGCTGGCACTAATGCCATGCCAGCAGCAAATCCAAGTCCGGTTCCAACACCGTAATTAAAACTGTTGCCACCGATACCAAAGCCAAAGGAATTACCGCACGTTGGACCAAAACCGTATCCAAAGCACCCAGGGGAGAAGCTGCCTATAGAATTGTAGCAGCCCATTGGACTTAAACTGTTAGTTGAAAAACTGACAGAATGTCCGTCTGCATTTATGGTAGTATTTGTGATTGTTCCAAATCCGAACATGTTTTATCCTCGCTTATATATAAAAAGTATGCATTGTCGAAATAATTGCCTTTATTTTTACATAACTTTACAATGTTGTTTGTAGGCGCAATTTTTATAAGAAAATGTACTTTATATTAATGTAGCAGGTTTAGAAGGTTGAACTATGTCAGTAGGTTTTAATAGTGCCATAAATACATATAATCAACAAACGCAGAATACTATGTCGCGTGTGTCGACTTCTAATGCGCCGGAATTGATTAATAAACCAATTGAAAAAGTCCAGAATGTAATTTCAAATACGGTTGATACATTTGTAAAAGAACCGCAAGATGAAGAGAAGAAAAAATCTCACAAAGCAGCGATTACAGCCGGTAGTTCTGTGCTTGTATTAACAGCCTTGATTGCATTATTAAACCCTCAATTTTCAAGTAAATTTGTTAATAAATTGAAAGGTATGGCGCACAAAGCTAGTGCAAATGTGCAAACTAATAAAGATGATATTGTAAAAAGTAAGTTTTATAAAGTTTTAGAAAAAGTTTTGCAAAGTGTTGTTGACTTTTTCCAATTTACTAATACAGTGAATGCTACTAAGGATATAGGTTTCAAATGGCTTTGTCAAAGTGAAAAATTTAATGGTGTAAAAAATGAACGTGCCAAGAAAATATTAAAAAAATGTGATTCCGGTTTCAGAAAGGTGATGACACCGGTGCATAATTCTATATCTAATTGGTTTGATGACTTAAGTAAATCTACTGTTTATAAGCATTACAAGAACACGAGAAAAAAATTTAATACTCTAGATGCGATGATGGAAACTTATAAGAAAAAATTAAGTCCTGCTGAACAAAAAGCTTTTGAACAGAAACTTGCTGAAATTAAGGCTGTAAGAGGTTATTTTGCTAAAGACATGGTAGGAGAAAGACTTGCAGTTCAAGAAAAAGCGATGGCAAATTTAGAAAAAGATTTTAATGACAAACTTCTTAACGGGTATTTGAAAAAGTTTGAAGGGATAAAATCAAAAGGTAGTTTTAAGGATAAGATGAGTCATAATACGAAACTTATAAAAGATAACATGTCATTCTGGGCAGAAGATATTATGATGCCAACACGTGATAAGTTGGAGCAAAATGGTGCGAAAGTTGTAGATGATTTGATTGGTGATGGCAAAGGAGTAAAAGGTAAATACAACGAGTTGATTGATATACTTGCACCACACATAAGTTCGGAAGAAAAATCAATTTTAGAAGATAGCTTGAGAAAAGCCGGTAAAAAGCTTAGAAAAGCTAATAAAAGTGAATGTGTAGAATACTTTGATAAAAAACGAGATTTGGTTCTTGGAGGCGCTCCAACGGATATTTTAACCGGAATCGGTATGGTAGGTTTGAGTGGTGTTGCAGTAAGTACGGCAGATACAAAACAGGAACGTGTTTCAAGAGCCCTAACACTTGGCTTCCCAGCTATTGCCGGTATTGGAACATCAATGGCAATGACGGCAATGTTATTTTCCGGTGTTCAAGGTATGATTTATGGTTCTTTAGCCAGTGTTGGCTTAAGTAAATTGGGTAGTGAAGCTGATAAGATTTTAAATCCTAAAAAAGATACAGTTTTAGCACAAAATAAACAGCAAAATACACAAGCGGAGGTAAAAAATGCTTAACGTAATTTTTCAACAATTTTTAGAACATTTTTTCTCAATGTTTCGTAATCCGTGTTATTGTCGAGTTGAAAATTCCAATCCTGAATATTATCAAGATCAACTTCTGTAACATCGTTTTCGCCAATAATTTTGCCGCCTCGAGCTTCTCTGACTTCTCGTGATGCGTTTACACGTATTGAAATTGCTCCTGCTTGTTTGAATACTTCGTATTCGTGCTTGATTCTAACGTCTGTTACAACAATATTACCTTCTTGCGCTATAATTTTTTCTAACCAATAATCCGGACTCTGCTGACGTCCCCAATTCCCTAAGTCTATTAAACCTTGACGGTATTTTGGTTTATTGGCTTCGATTTCTTCATAAGTTAAATTATGTTCTTTTGCATATTCAAACTTAATAATGTCGCCCATAGCACAGCGTCTGAATTCCGGCATGGCTTCCATAAGAATTTTTGCTGCAGTATCTTTACCGGAATATTGTTTCCCTGAAAAAATGATTATTTTATTGCTTCTTTTCAACCCTTCAACCCTTTAACTTTTCAACTACGTTTACAGCCATTTTCTGCGCAATCTTGTAATAACATATTTGCGTTGCATATCTTGGATGGCATAGTCGATGTTTTCTTTTAATTTTTCAGAACTTTTACCCTTTTTCATAGCAATCCCGTAAGGTTCTTTGGTATATCTTTTAGGCAAAAGTTTTACTCCTTTATCTTCATATGCAAATCGGCTTAAAATTGTGTCATCAGATGTTAGAGCGTCAATCTTACCGGCTTTTAGAGCCTCGTATGCAGTTCTGTAATTTCTGAATCCGATAATGTTAGCAGTTGGAGCAAGGCTTAACATATTTTTTTCAGCTGTCGTACCAAAGACAACACCAACATTTTGTCCGGATAAATCCGCAAGAGATTGAATTCTGCTATTAGAACGCACCAAGAGTGCTTGACCGGCAGTATCATAAGGAATTGAGAATGTTAGAACTTCTTCTCTTTGCTTTGTAATTGTCATTGTAGCGATTACAATATCGACTTCTCCTGTTGATACTTTCAGCATTCTATTGGCAGGAGAAACAGGATAAAATTCCACTGCGTTAGGAGATTTTAACAGATATTGAGATAAATATCGCGCTAAATCAGCATCATAACCCTGCACTTCCCATTTTTCATCAAAAAAACCAAATGGTTTGGAGTCTGTATTAATGCCAACCTTAATTTTACCGCGTTGTTGAATTGCTTCATAAGCATCTTTGTCCTCGTATTTTTCGGGTGCAAGAACAAAAATATAGAATGCAACCATTAGTAAAAATATTATTGTAAGAATTATGCCGAGTTTTTTCATATATTATATACTCAATTTTGGCTTTCTACCGCAAGATTTATCTTCATCACAAAAACCTAGTCTTTCACATTTTGGCACAAGGTATGATTTTAACCAAGGTTCTGCTTTAACAAGTTCATCGCACATCATTTTAACCATTGTTCTGATTTCATACTGTGCTCTTGTACAAAGTCTTAAGTTGGCAAGGTGAATCATTTCTCTCAAGTTCAAGCTTGCAACAATAGATGTTGATGCTGCATTTGGAAGTACTGCTCTTGCATCTTCTGCCGGGATTCCGGCTTCTGTAAATTCTGTATAAATTTCAGAAATTTTACCCATAAATTCTACAAATTTTGCTTTTAATTCTTCATTTTTTTCGATTGTTGGCGGAATTAGGTAATCAAATTGTCCTTTTTCTTTAACATATCTTTGTGATTTTTGCGAAAAAGACATGTGACGGTGTCTTACAAGTTGGTGAGTGCAAGCTCTTGAAACATTTGAGATTGCAAATGTAACTTGTATATGCTCAATTACTGAATAGTGACCGGAGCCGACAACTCTTTCAATAAGCTTAAGCATTTTTTCTTCATCATCAGCATTATTGTAAATATTAAACGGCATATCTGCGCTATAACAAGTTCTTGCCGCTGTATATATTGTTTTTAACATGTTGTCAGGCTTTGAAATCAAGTGAACAACAGGCTTGTTATTATTTTCCATATATTAATCCTCTTCACACAAATTTTATCTTATCCTATGATAGCATATTTTTTAATAAATTACACACGAAAGTTTTACAAAATAATTGACAAATTGACTAAAATCGTAAATAATAAAAGAGCAGGTTGGCACTTGCTTAAGGTGCCGTGTAATCCCCGCTATGAATTGATTTTTAATGCTATTACTAGTATGCTCAATGCTAGTGATAGCATTATTAATTTGTCAATCATAGCAACTACCTCCTTTCTTAGTCATTATTCCAATTGTAGATTGTGGCTAAGAAGTTAGTAGCGGTTTTCTACTTTTACCCTGCAAATATATATTATAATAAATTTTCTATTTTGTCTATGAATTTGATTTTCTGCTGCTTCTTAATTTCTTTTGAGCTTTGAATAAAAATACTTTGATAGTTGAATAATAGCCTATTGCCAGAACTAAAGAAGCTGCGACCCAAGCGATTGGACCTGCATAGAACACTCCGAAGTATCCGATTCTTGCAGCCAAATAAATTGCAGCAAAAGCTCTCATTAGCAATTCGCCAATTGATGCAAGCATAGGTATAACAGCTCTTCCAAGTCCTTGAAGTGCATTTCTGTAAATGAAAATTTGAGCCAAGAAGAAGTAGAATAGAGAACTTCTAAATAAATAATCGTGCGCAATACTAACAATGTTTTCGTTCTGATAGCCGACAAAAATCCTAACTAAATGTCCACCCCAAAAGTGCATTATAAAAGCCATTACAATACTTAAGCCGACATTAATGAGCGAAGCTCTAGTGACTCCATATCTTATTCTAGAGAAATTTCCTGCACCGAAATTTTGGGCAACAAAAGAAGCTAAAGCTACGCCAAATGATATCATTGGAAGGGTTGCTGTTTGCTCAATTCTTAATGCAGCAGTGAATGCAGCAATTACGTTTGCGCCGAAAGAGTTGCAAACGCTCTGAATAATAAGTATACTTGTGCCTAATATTGCGAATTGAACTGCCATTGGAACTCCTACTTTTAAGTGCTCATATGCAAAATCAAATTCTTTTTTCCAGTTGAAAATCCAATCATGTTTTTTTAAATGTAAAATCGGAAAATGCTTTTTAACATACCAAACACATAAGATTCCTGAAAAAGCTTGTGATAAAACTAAAGCAAAAGCAGAACCTGGAACTCCTAAATGGAATTGCAAAATAAATAATAAAGCCAAAAATATATTTAAAACAGAAGCAATAATCAAGCAATAAAGTGGGGTCATGCTATCTCCGAGCGCTCTGATTACGCTTGCTAAAAGATTGTAGAAGTTCGCGACAATCAATCCTATTACGACTATTTGTATATAAAGATAAGCATCGCGGTATATTTCTGCCGGAACATTCATAAGGTGCAATATTGAATCCATAAATACTGCGCAAATGACTGTGAATATAACTGTGAAAGCTGTGCTTAGGATAGTTGACATTGTTACGGAACGCCTAACGCCGTCATAGTCTTTTGCCCCAAATCTTTGTCCGGTGATTACGGAAAAACCATTGGTGAGTCCAACTATAATGAACATAATAAGGAAAAATAATGGTGAAACCGCTCCAACTGCTGCAAGAGCATTCATGCCAAGAGTTCTGCCGACAATAATAATGTCTGCAATATTGTAGAACTGCTGGAAAATGTTTCCTATTAACAGAGGAATAGAAAACAGCAGCATTAATTTTAATGGTTCTCCCTTTGTTAAATCATTTATCATTTTGGCTAGCCTCAGGAATATTATACCTGAAAGTTATCCATATTATCAAAAATTTTTGAAATGGCTTCTATCTTCGCAGAATCTACTTTATGTCCACCTAAAGGCAGTGATATAAAGTCCTTCAATATATTTTGGCGACGAGCAACTTTTGCAAGAATTCTAGCTCCGCCAATTGTTGTTACTGAATCATTTTTTGATTGAATAATGTAAGTCGGAACGGTATTCTTTTTCATTTTGTTCATGGAATTGAAACGGAAATCCAAGAGCCACTTTAGTGGTTTGAACTTGTCTGTGATATTTTTTATACTATTTGGCATTCCTATTCCAAGATTTTTGTTTGTTTTAAATTTTTGTCCAAGAAATGATGGTTTAACAATCGGACAAAGCAGAATCAAAGATTTGATTTCAGGATGTTTAGAGGCAAAATTTGTGGCTAAAGCTCCACCCATGCTGTGTCCTATAACAGTTATATTCTGCGGTTTAATTCCTTTTGTTTCTGTTAAATAATTGTAAGCGAGTTCAACATCTTTTCTCAACTTATTTTCAGAAACTTTATTTTTCTTATTTACACCATATCCTCGATATTCAACAGCAAACACCCCTTGATTTTTAGAGAGTAGTTTTTCGTACATCCTTTGATAATTACTCACATTCTGTGACATTCCGTGTAAAAATAATACGTAATTTTGTGATTTTTTAGGATTTATATCCCAAGCAGAAATGTTTTTTATTTTTACTGTCTTAATCTTACCTTCTAGTGTAGGCATAATATCATCAAATTTTACGAGTGTTTGTCTAGCAGCATTGTTAAAAAACTTGTCTAAATAATGTGAAGCCGGATTGGCTTTATTAATATAATTAGCTCCACCTTTGTATGATATTTGAGTTTTCTGTTGATAACTATTTAAACTTTGTATATTCATGGCTGTGTCCTATTTATTCTAAACACTGAAAAAATATTTTTTGCTACCGCAACTTATTTTGTTGACGCATATCAAAAGTAGTGAGATAATTATTTCATGAATTATTACAAAAAAATTACTCCATATTTATTTTTATTGCCGGCTGCAGCGGTATTGATTGTGTTCTTTTTTATACCGTTTTTTCAGACTTTTGGCTTAAGTTTTTTTGATTATTCATCAAGCTTATATCATCCATCTTTTTGTGCGGTAGATAATTATGTAAAGCTATTTAAGGAGCCGATTTTTTACAAAGTTATGTTCAATACTTTTATGTATTTGATAATTGCAGTTCCTTTTTTAGTAACATTTCCGTTGTTTTTGGCGATTTTAATTAATCAAAAAATTAGAGCAATTACTCTATATAAAATTTTGTTGTATCTTCCTGTTATTGTGTCAATTGTTGTTGCGGCAATTGCTTTCAAATGGTTGTATGCAGGGCAAGGTATTTTAAATTACCTCTTATCGTTGCTCCATATTAAACCGATAGGCTGGCTTGTAGATACTAATTGGGCATTATTTTCTGTTGCGATTGTTACGATTTGGAAAGGTATCGGATATTATATGATGATTTATCTTGCATCACTTATGAGTGTTCCGCAAGATTTGTATGAAGCTTGTGATATCGATGGTGCAAATTTTATTACTAAACACTTAACTGTCACGATTCCTCATATTATGCCGACAATAGCTCTTGTATCAACAATCAGTACTATTTCTGCAATGAAAGTTTTTGCAGAAATTTATGTTATGACAAAAGGTGGGCCTTTAAATTCTACTAAAACAATTGTTTATTATATTTATGAACGAGCTTTTGAAAATCTTGATTTGGGATACGCATCTGCTCTGGCTGTAGTTTTGCTTGTTGTTGTTATGATATTTTCACTTATAAATATTCTTTGTTTTGAGAAAAATAAGTACACGGATATATAGGGTTTAAGTTATGAAAATACTTGTAATAACAGATTTGTATCCTGTAGATGAAAGCGAAAAATATACTCCAAGAACGATTTTTGATTTCGTGAAAGGTTGGGAAAAACTAGGACATGAGGTCAATATAATAAAGCCCAATTTTTTATTCAATTCTTTTCTGAGAAACAAACCTTTTTATAAAAGTGGAAAGTATAATCAGGTAGAGAATATCAATTATTTCTTCCCGTTTTGGGGAAAAATTGGAAATAAAGTTAAAACGGATTTAAGTGTTGATTTTGTAATTGCTCATATGCCAAGTGGTGAAATTTTTGCAAATAGACTTGGGTTAAAATTTGTGGCAGGTGTCCATATTTCAGATTTGGAAGTTTTAACGAATCCTGTTTATTCTATTTATTTTAAAGATGAGTTGGAGAAAGCTCATAAAAATGCTTTGAAAATTGCTTGTCGTTCAGAAATGATAAAACGTAAGTTTTTAGAATTATATCCGCAATACGAAAATAAGACTTTCGTTTGTTATTCCGGTATAAAAAATGAGATTGTTAAACGTGAATGGAAACCGAATGGACGAGTTAAGGTTTTAACTTGTGCTAATTTAATCAAAAGGAAAAATGTCGACAAAGTGATAACAGAGTGCGAAAATCTTGACGTTGATTTGACGATTGTCGGAGATGGCAAAGAATTAAAGAACTTGAAAAAAATTTCAAATAAGCCTAAATTTTGGGGTTGGTTAAAACACGATGCAGTTTTAGCAGAAATGAGAAAAGCTGATATATTTGCTCTACCAAGCGTTAATGAAACATTAGGCATGGTATATCTAGAAGCTATGTCTTGTGGGTGTGTTACTATTTGTTCTCAAAATGATGGCGCCGCAGGTATTATTAGAGATGGTGAGAACGGTTTTTTCTGGCAAAACGGTATTATTAAAGAGATTATTGAATCTCAGAATAACGATTTTATTCTTAATAACACTTATGAAACAATCCAAAATTACACCCAAGAAAAAGCGTGTAAAAATTATTTGGATAAAATTATGTCTGATTAAAACTATTTTCCGATACAAAAATGTTCGAAAATGTTATCTAAAATGTTATCAGTAATTAATTCACCGGTCAATTCATCAAGCGCAAGAATTGCTGATTTTACGTCTATAGAAATCAAATCTTGCAACTCATTAAGCTGTGCTGCTAACAGTGCTTGTTCCAAAGATGTTTTTGCTTTTTTTAAGCATTCTTGCTGACGTGTGTTTGTTACAAAATCCAAATTTTCCGGCTCAATATCACAAACCTTTGATTTAAGGGTATTCTTTAATTCTGCTACACCTTCGCCTGTAAGAGCGGATATATATACAACATTTTCTTGTCTATCGGAAATTAAATCAGCTTTGTTTGCAATAACGATATGTTTTTTGTTTTTTAAAAGTTCTAGAACTTCTTTATCTTCGTCATCCAAACCTTTTGCGGCATCATAAATAAACAATACCAAATCTGCTTCATCAAGTGATTGTTTAGAATACTCTATACCAATTTTTTCTACTTTAGAAACTTCTTCATCCTCTCTTATTCCGGCAGTATCAACGAGAGTTACAGGTATTCCTAAATCCAATGTTTCTCTTAAAACATCTCTTGTTGTACCGGCAATATCGGTTACGATAGCTCTATCAAGGTTTAGCAAAGCATTGAATAGAGATGACTTGCCGACATTTGGTTTGCCTACAATTGCGACAGAAGCGCCTTGGCGGAAGATGTTAGAAGTGTTTGCACCTGATAAAACGCTATCAATCTGAGAAATTATTTCAGAAAATTTTTCAATTAAGTAAGAGTATTCAGGCTCTTTTACATCTTCAGGGAAATCAATGCCTGCTGTAATTCTGGATAAAACTTCAAAAATGTTGTTTCTAATATCATTGATTTTTTCTTTCAAAACACCGGAAAGATTTTTCATAGAAACTTTTGCGAAATCAGATGTCTTGGAATGGATAATATCAGCAACAGATTCTGCTTGTGATAAATCCATGCGTTTATTCAAAAATGCGCGTTTTGTGAATTCACCTTTTTCTGCAAGTCGTGCACCGTTTTTCAATACAAGATTCAAAATATTTTTAACAACTTGAACACCACCGTGGCATTGGATTTCTATTACATTTTCTCCTGTATAACTATTCGGAGCAAAGAATGGAAGCACCACGACTTCGTCAATTTTGGTACTATCATCAATAATCCAACCGTGCTTGAATTTGTGTGGTTCAAAGTTTGGGTTTGTAAAAATCTTATTTATAATTTCAAATGCTTTTTCGCCTGAAATTCTTATTATTCCGACTCCACCGGCTCCCATAGGAGTGGCTGGAGCTGCAATTGTGTCAAATTCTTCTAAAATATTCATAAAATTATTGTAACCCAAAAATATTAGGCATATAATAATTTTATGAAAATAAGAGATTTAATTACAGCAACAAATGCTAAGGTTTTAAGAGTATTTGATGAAGATAGAGATGTCAGAATTTCTACTGACACAAGAACTATACAAAACGGTGATTTTTATTTACCGCTTAAGGGTGCATCTTTTGATGGAGAAAAATTTATAAATCAAGCTATTGAAAAAGGTGCTATTGGAGCTTTTTGTACGACCCCTCAAGCGGTAGAAAATCAAGTGACATTATTGCAAGTTGATGATACTTTGAAAGCGTATTTAGAGCTTGCAAATTTTAGACGTGAAAAACTCAATTTTACAGTTGTTGCAATTACGGGAAGTTCTGGAAAAACAACTACCAAAGAGCTTGTATCGGCAGTTTTATCAGAAAAATTTAAGACATTCAAAACTCCGCTTAATCATAATAACGAAATCGGCTTTTGCCAAACAATGTTTGAAGCTCCTGACGATACTCAAGTTTTGGTGTTAGAAATGGGAATGCGCGGTTTGGGTGAAATCGAACTTTTATCAAAGTATTCCGAGCCGGATATAACAATAATTTCTAATGTCGGTACGGCGCATATTGGTCGACTTGGTTCAAGAGGAAATATCGCAAAGGCAAAGTGTGAGATTGTTAAGTATCAAAGAGGAAATGTTTTTATTGCTCATGATGATGAATTAATCAAGAATACAGTCCAATTTGATGGTGAAAAAATATACTATTCATTACGTGATGTAAAAATTTTAGAAAAAAAAGAGCATTACTCAAAATTTGAATATCAGAATAATATTTATGAGCTTAATGTTGGCGGAGATTACAATATAGAAAATGCTTTGAGTGCTATTAATGCCGGCATGAAGTTTGGAATGAATTTTGAAGAAATACAAGATGGATTAAAAAAATATGCCCCAATAGAAAAGCGTTGGGAAGCAGTTAATGCAAACGGTTATGAAATTATTAATGACAGCTACAATGCGAATCCGGAATCTATGCGCGCTTTTATTGATACAATTTTTGAATTATACAAAAATTCTGTAATAATCTTGGGTGATATGGGAGAACTGGGCGAAGATGAGGTTCGCTATCATAAAGAATTGGGTGTGTATATCAATTCTCACAAGAATTTGACCGATGATATTATGGTTTTGTCAATTGGCAAGCTTTCAAAATATATAACTGATGAAGTTAAAAAATGTTACTCAAAGCATTTTGGTACAGTTGAAGATGCTGTTGAGTTCATTAGAAATAATGTTATGAAACAACGAAAAATATTCTTAAAAGCTTCAAGAAGTATGAAATTTGAAAGAGTGATTGAAGAATTGAAAAAATAATTTATAAAAAGGCGGATTTTGATAAATCCGTCTTTTTTAGAATGTATAACATAAATGAACTTAACGACTTAACGACTTTCTTTAAAAATGTCTTTCTTCTGGGTTTAATAACGTATTTGCTAACTTGTCAGAACCATAAAATTCTCTGCCGGCAAGTTTTTGAGCGGCTCTTTCGTTATCGTATTTTACAAATTGGTGTTCAAAAACGCAACTACCGTTATTTACATCAACAATCAAATAGCAAGATTTAGGCGCATCCTCAGAATTTTTAAAGAATGTTCTTCCAATGCTTCCTGCATTTACTACTGTTTTTTTAGTATTTGTTTGAAAACCGCAAGGAATATGCGTATGTCCGCATAAAACAACATCCGCTTCAACATTTTCCAACATTTTTTCTACTTCACTAAGTGGAGTGTCTGGTAAAATATCTTCATTGTTTTTTCTTGGAGAGCCGTGAACCAGTAAGAATTTAACCCCCTCTTCCTCTACTTGTAATTGTATTGGTAGGTTTTTCAAAAATTCTTTTTCCAGTGGGTTAATAATTTTTTCGTCATTTTTCAACGCAGCAGCCATAACAGGAGCTTTTTCTTTTAATGCGTTATACAGTTCGTCGGAATAATCTGCAATCATCAAATCTGTATTACCTTGAATCATTGAATATTTTGAATTGTCTTTTCTTCTCATAAAATAATCAACTGCACAATCCGGTTCCGGCCCTGCCATAGCGTAATCTCCGAGAACAAAAATCCTCTCACATTGTTTTTCTCTTATATCTGCCATAACTGCATCAATGGCTTCCATGTTGCCATGTATATCTGAAATTACTGCTATTTTCATTGTTTAAACTCCTGTTACTCTTGAAATTTTTTTAAAATAAGTTAAAATAAGAATACAGGCAAGGGTGGCGTTAACACCCAAGCCCGTTCCCAACTTAGTGGGATTGTGCAATAAGGACTAGTATTATGATTAATACTAGTTCTTTTTCGCTGATTTCAACTAACATTTAAACCTCCTTTCATAAAGTCAGCGAATGTTATTAAAATCTTTAGCCTGTATTCTATTTTAAAAGTTCTGTATCTGATTTTATCATATTTGAGCAAATATATCAAATTATAAAATCAACTCAAAGTTGCTCATATCTATTATTTTAATTTATGCTATACTATACCTATGATAAATAGAAGAAAATCAAAACAAATTTCAATAGGAAATGTAAAAATTGGCGGAGATGCGCCAATTAGTGTTCAGTCAATGTGTAACACAGATACAAGAGATGTTAGGACTACTCTTGATCAGATTAGCGAACTTGCTTCTGCGGGTTGCGAAATCGTTCGATTAGCGGTCTTGAACAAAGATGCAGCAGCTGCCATAAAGGATATTGTTGCAAAATCTCCAGTTCCGCTCGTTGCTGATATCCATTTTGATTACAGATTGGCATTAACTTGTATAGAAAACGGTATCCATGCTCTCAGAATTAACCCTGGAAATATTGGAAAACGTGAACATACAATCAAGGTTGTTGAGGCTGCAAAAGCGCATAATGTGCCAATTAGAATTGGTATTAATGCCGGTTCTTTAGAAAAAGAGTTTGCAGAAATGGAATTGCCGCTTCATGAAAAAATGGTTTTGAGCGCTCTAAGACACTTAGAAATTTTGGAAGATTTGAATTTTTATGATACAAAAGTTTCGTTAAAATCTTCTGATGTTATGACAACAATAGAGGCGTATAAGTCTATTGCCGGAAAAGTTGATTATCCTCTTCACTTAGGTGTTACGGAAGCTGGAACACTTAAATCCGGCTTAATTAAATCTTCAATCGGTTTGGGGACATTATTGAGCCAAGGTATCGGTGATACAATCAGAGTTTCTTTGACAGAAAATCCTGTGGAAGAAGTACATGCCGGTTTTGGCATTCTAAAAGCTTTGAATTTGCGTCAAAAGGGTGTGAATTTTATATCTTGCCCGACTTGCGGTAGAACACAAATTGACTTAATTGGTTTGGCGAAGCGTGTTGAAGAAAGATTTAAAAATCTTGATTTACCTATAACAATTGCAGTGATGGGCTGTCCGGTGAATGGACCAGGAGAAGCTCGACATGCTGATTTTGGTATTGCAGGTGCTATAAAAGAAGGATATATCTTCAAGAAAGGTGAAATTATTGCAAGAGTACCGGAAGCCGACTTGATTAATTCATTAGAAAATATTATAATGGAATCATATAGTTCAGTTAAATAAGAATGGGTGTTATGAGAAGAAATTTATTTTTAGTATTAGCTTTATTTTCAGCTTTATGTGTTAGTGTAAGAGCAGAAGTTACTCCTGCACAATTAACAGATCCTGAGTACATTATTAATGGCGGGTATTCAGAAATGGCAGCAGAAGAAGTAATGATTTCAAAAAAACGTGCACTTGGTGAACCTTCTGAGCCTTTGTATGAAAAACAACATAATAAATTTGTTAGATTTCTGAAAGGTTGCTATTCATACTTGGATCCATCTGTTGATAGCCAAGAGTTTTATCATCACGATATTCAAAGTGCTCCTGGATTTAGAGATTTATAATTTTTTAAAAAGGGTATTCGTCGAGCGAATACCCTTTTTTGTTGTATAATTAAGTCATGGAAAAATTTAGATTTTTAACATCAGGAGAAAGTCATGGCAAATGCTTGAACGCTATAATAGAAGGCGTTCCTGCAGGCTTTCGCATAAAAGCTTCTGTTATTAATGAAGATTTGGCACGCCGTCAAGTCGGCTATGGCAGGGGCGGTAGAATGAAAATAGAAAAAGATACTGTTGAAATTAAATCCGGTGTGAGATTTGGTAAATCAACAGGGGCGCCGATTTGTTTGGAAGTCAAAAATAAAGACTTTGAAAACTGGCAAGATGTTATGAATACAGAACATCAGGATTATCCGGCGCAAGAAACTATTAAGAAGATAGAAGAAAAAGCTTTTACAACCGTTCGCCCTGGGCATGCTGATTATGCCGGTTCTATCAAATATAATTTTGATGATTTGAGAAATGTTTTAGAACGTTCGAGTGCTCGTAAGACTGCTATAGAAGTGGCAGTTGGTTCTGTTGCAAAACAGATTTTGAAAGAATTTGGTATCATGGGCTTTTCTCATGTCGTTCAGATTGGGAACGTGAAATTGGATTTCTACCCTAAAACATATACATTGATAAAAGAAAAAGCTGAACAGTCTGATGTAAGATGTGCTGATGATTTAACTGCTGACAGAATGCGTAACGCAATAGATGAAGCGGCACAAGCCGGTGATACTTTGGGCGGAAAGTTTGAAGTAATATTTGGCAACCTTCCTATTGGATTGGGCTCTTATGTTCATTGGGACAGAGCTCTTGATGGACGTTTAGCACAAGCAGTTATGAGTATTCCTGCGGTGAAAGCAGTAGAAATCGGAGCTGGAGTTGAAGCTGCGTCATTAAAGGGTTCACAAATGCATGATGAACTTTTTGTGAAAAATAAAGTTGTATTTCGTCATACAAACAATGCCGGTGGACTTGAGGGCGGTATGACAAATGGTGAAGCACTTGTTATTAAGGGTACAATGAAAGCTATACCTACTATGAGAAAAGCGCTTGCGACTGTAGATATTAAAGATATGCAACCGGCCAGTGCGCATTTTGAACGTTCTGATACTTGCGCAGTTCCTGCGTGTGCAGTAGTCGCAGAAGCAAGGGTGGCAATAATATTGGTTGATGAACTTCTATCAAAAATCGGCGGTGACAATTTTGTAGAGATGAAGGCTCATTATGAAAGATAATATAGTTCTTGTGGGCATGCCGGCTAGTGGTAAAACTACTATTGGTAATCTTCTTGCAGAAAAATTGAATGATTATATTCTTTTTGACATTGACGGTGTTATAGAAAAAACTTGTGGAATGAAAATTAGTGAAATTTTTGCTAAGTATTCGGAAGATTATTTTCGCAAATTGGAATATGATACAATCAAAATGGTTTGTACCGGTAAAAATAGGATTATTTCAACAGGTGGCGGTTCATTTGAGAATCCGGATAATCGTGCAACATTGTTGAAATTTGGAAAAGTGTTCTATTTGAAATCTGACCTTGATGTTTTATATTATAGGTTGTCGGAAGATTCCTCTCGACCGCTTTTACAGCGAGAAAATCCAAAAGAAATTCTTGAAAATATGCTAAAAAAGCGTGAAGAAAATTATAAAAGGGCGCATTATACCGTAGATACAGCCTCTATGGATGAAGAAGAAATTGTAAGGTTTATTTTGAATGAAACAAATTCTTAATGTAGAAATAAATAAAGACAAAAGTTATCAGATAGAAATCTCAGATAGCAGTTTTGATAAATTGAATCGTGACATAAATGCTGCGACAGAAGGTCAAAAAAGACTTATTGTAATTTCTAAAAAAGTTTATGATTTGTATTATTCTACCTTTGATTTTTCGGATGAGGAAATTTTTGTTCTGAAAGATGGCGAAAAAGAAAAAAATTACAAGAATTATTTGAAAATAATTGAGAAAGCGGTTTCTTTAGGTTTAACAAGAAAAGATGTTATGGTTGCTGTTGGTGGCGGTGTAGTTGGTGATTTAACAGGCTTTGCTGCTTCAACTTATATGCGTGGGATAGAATTTATCCAAGTACCGACAACTTTATTATCTGCTGTAGATTCATCTGTTGGCGGGAAAACTGCGATTGATTTAGCGGAAGCAAAGAATATCATTGGAACATTTTATCAGCCAAAAGTTGTTTTCATTAATATTAATTTTCTTAAAACGCTTGATAGAAGACAATTTATGTCAGGTTTGGGTGAAGTTTTAAAATACGCATTTATTGAAGATAATTGTAATTGTTCAACTCCTCTATATTTGTTTGAATTCTTGACCTTGGGCTGTGAAAAAATATTGCAGAAAGAACCGCTTACAATAATAAGAATGATTGAATATTGTCTTAAACTTAAGATTGCGGTGGTTAATCAGGATGAAAAAGAGGCAGGATTAAGAAAGATTCTGAATTTCGGTCATACTTATGCTCATGCTCTAGAAACAATTACGAAATATAAAAAATATACCCATGGTGAAGCTGTTGTATATGGAATGTTTTTTATAATCAAATGGGCTTATAAAAAAGAATATATTACTTATTCTTACTATAGGCTTTCTATGGAATTATTAGAAAAGTATGGTTTCTGTGAACTCAAGAAGCAGTATCCGGCAGAAAAAATTCTTGAAATTATGCAGAAGGATAAAAAAGCAGAAGGCGGAAAGATTACTTTTATAATTCCGAAAGATAAAAAGAAGGTTAAAGAAATAAAACTTACACCGCAAGAAGCGTTGTTTATGTTTGATGTTCTGTAATTTTTAGAGGGAAATTTATGGCAAGAGTTGTGGAAATATATGCTGGTGCGTACGCAAGTGGAAAATCTGAAACGGCTTTAAATAGAGCAAGGCAATACGCTCAATTGAATAAACAAATCACTCTTGTTGATTTGGATACGGTAGAACCGGCTTATACGTTACGTCCGATTGCGAATGATTTGCGGAAAATGGGTATTGATGTTATAACTCAGCCTGATAATTTTGGGCTTGGAGAAGCTGCTAGTTATGTAACTCCGGCTCAAGTGAATTTCTTATCAAATGATGGCGATATAATTGTTGATGTAGGTTATGGCGCAGGCGGATTGGATATTCTGGATATTGTGAATAACATAGATAAGGAAACAAATTTGCAAGCGTATCTTGTTGTAAATACCGCCAAATTTGAGACTTCAACGGTTGATAATATTATTGAGTATGTTGATTTTGCAGGTGGAAGTGAAAGGAAATATGATTTTTCAGGCATGATTTCTAATACTCATTTTGGTGATGAAACGACAAAAGAAGATGTAATTAATGGTTACAACAAATTAAAAACTGCATCTCAAAAAGTTAATATACCTATCCGTGCAATTGGGATTGATGAAAAATTGGCTCAAGATTTTGGTTTGACCTATGATGGTGTTGAAGTATGGACATATAAACGAATGATGCCAAAAGCTTTTTGGTAGAAATTAATTATGAAATTTTAATTCAAACTGATACCCACTCGCATTTGTAAAGCTCAGCAAAGCTTCGCAACAGCTGTGACCTTCCTAATTAGGGCGGTTATAAGAGTTATAAACTCAAATAATAATCTTTCAAAAGTTTGGCGTCATCTTCAATATTTGGGCTTTCGCAAATAACAGCACCCTTAACATCAAACTTTTTGAATGCTTTCAATAAGTCTTTGTAATTAAAATCTGATTCTTCAAGGTTTAAGTGCTTCTTTTCGCCCTTTGCGCCATATTCTATACCGGCAATATGCGCGTGGAAATTTTCTAAGGCATAGCTACCAATTTCTGTTCCGATTTTATCAAAAATTGCGCAGAATTCGTCATACGTGTTAGAAATTCCGTTATATCTGGCATGTAAGTGAGAAAAATCAACACAAGGCAGGACTGTTTCAAATTCTTTTGATAATCTGACAATTTCTTCTAAATCCCCCCATTGTGTAGCTTTGCCTGTTGTTTCAGGTCTTATCCAGATTTTGTTATTGCTCTTTTCTAGCGTATCAGTGATAATTTTTATTTGTGATTTTATGTTGTTGTATACGAGTTCTGCATCTTGTCCGAGATAAAAACCGGCATGGAAAGTTATGCTGTAACCGCCAAGTGAGTTTGTGACTTCAGCAGTTTCGATTATTCTTTGAACACTAGCTTCAACTTTTTCTTCTTCTCTTGCATTTAAGTTAACATAAAATGGTGCGTGAGCGGTAATTACTTTGTTTGTCGCTCCAACTGCTTCACGGCTTTTGTCACTAATTCTAACTCCGCGAACAAATTCAAGTTCCAATCCGTCAAGATTCATTTCATCTAAGACTTTAAATCCTGCTTCGTATCCTTTGTTACCGGCTCTAAGTGGTACTCCGGCTGTTAGAAAATATAGTTTATCCATTTTTGTTCCTTATTATTTATTTAGATTAATTTCGAGTTTTTTATTTCCCTCGCCCCTTGTGGGTACTACGTACGTAAACAAGTTACTAGATTGTTTTGGTTTTCCCTCGCTCCTTGTGGAAGAGGGTAGAATTTCTTAGTGAGCGTTAGCGAACTTAGAAATTCGGGTGAGGGGTATAACCCTCTGGGAAATTTAGCAAGTATAAATAATGGCTTAAATGTGCAACACTTCACCAATTTTCGGATTAACGATTCTGATAAAATCTTTGCTGTCACCCATAAAAAAGCTGCCGAATTGCATTACTGTCGGTGCAATAAGTCCTTTTGATGTTGCGATAAAGAATTTATCATCTTCGATTTTTGCAACTGTTCCGGCTGGATGTGGTACACAAAAAGCATCTGATGCCACTTCTACCTTCATAATTTTCATCATATTTCCGCGGAACGCTGTGCTTGCAAGAATAAACGGATTGAGTGCGCGAACAAAACGTTCAATTTCTTCTGCAGTGTTGTTGTAGTTAATAAATAACTCTTTTTCGCTGAGCCCTCTACCGGAAATGAAATCTCCGACAGGCTGTTTTATCCTTGGAAGCGGTTGCACCTCATAAGCTCGGAGTACTTGTAATAATAATTCAATACCGAGCACGTTCAATTCATTAAAAATTGTTCCCATCGTAGCTTTAGAATGGATGTGATAAGGCTTTTGTGCAATGATATCGCCTGTATCGAAGTTTTCATCCATAAAATGTATAGTAACGCCGGTTTCCGTTTCGCCGTTCATAATCACTCTGGAATACGGATTTCCACCTCTGTATTTAGGCAAAAGTGATGGGTGCACATTGATAAACCCGTCTTTAGTTGATTCAAGGAGGATTTTAGGTATTTTGTAATTAAATGAACAAACAACGGCTGCATCTATATTGAGTGAACGAATTTTTTCAATAAGCTGTGGCTCGTCAAGTTCATCATAATCAATGTAATTTAGCCTTCTTGAAAGTACAAAATTCTTAAAGTCAAAGTACATGTTGTGGTCTTTTTTAGGTCCAAGTACTCCGACAATGTTAACACCGGACATCAAAAGTCCATCAAGCCCGATGTAAGCCATGTCTGGTATGCCGACAAAAAGTATTCTTTTTTTGAACAAAGTCCTGTTGAACATTAAACCTTAACCTTAATCATTTCTTCCAGAATTTCGGAACAGTCGTTAACCATATTTGTGCAGTGAGCTTTTCTTTCCGGAGAAGCCATATCCATGCCTGCTGTTAAAACTCTGCAGCAAGTAGCCTTGTGTTTTTTTTTGAATTCTTCTATGAATTGCTTAGCTAACATTCTTGCTTGTGGGTCATTGTTATTTTGATTATCTTTGCCAAAAAGCCAACCAATAACAATCTGTGAACCGGCAATTGCACCGCAAAGGCATCCGGAGCCCATTCCGCCGGAAAATGATGTTGCTATGGATAGCAATTCTTTTGGTACTAATCCTTTTTCCGCTGCTTCCATAATTATGCTTTCTGAACAGGAGTATCCTTGGTTAAAATATTCTGGTGCTTTCATTTTTTATCCTCTTTGTTTATATATTACCATTAAACCTGATTTTATACCAGAGGTGAATCATAAAAACGCAGTCTTTCTCATCTGAGAAAGGCTGCGGGATATGTAGTTATGATATTTTAAGCTTTTGTATTAACCTGCTTTGCAGGTTTTTTAACTTTTCCATATTGTTGAAGTTTTGCTTCGTACAAGTGGTTATAATATTTTCGTGCATCATTTGCGCGATAATCCGGATTTGTTTTCTTATCAGCTGCAATCTTGGCTTCTGCTTTTCTTACGCTTGCAATGATGTCTTTTACTTCAAACATTCTTGTATTATCAGCATTACGTTTTTTCAACATGTAGTTAATATATTTTCTGTTGCTGCCGTTGATTAGTAAATATAAATCAAGCGCATCTTTATTGGAGCTGTTAATTTTGTATTTACCAACTGCTCTGTCAGCTTTTCTTGTATCAGTAATTGATGCGAAAATCTCTGGTAACAAGTTTAAACGTATTTTTGTTGCGTTTGAGCCAAATGCTTCGCGTTGTTTTTCTAGAGTTTTAAGTCCTAATTTTCCAGCGATAATATCAGAAATGTTTTGTTTAATTTGAGCTTTTGAAGCTGCACGTTTTGCTTTTTTATCATCTACAGACTTAATATTTTCTTTTATTTCCGGTGTTATGTTTTCTGTTGTAGCGACTACATCTTTTTCTACTGCATTTGTATTTATTTTTTCCGGATTAATTACATCAGGAGTTATTTTAGCAGGTGTAATCTCTACAGGCTTAACTTCTGTTGGATTGATTTCATTTTGTGCTACTACAGAATTGTTGCTGATAGTTCTAAGTTTATATTCTAGAATTCTAAATTGGTTTTGAAGCCTTGTCATCGCTTTAGATAAAAAGGAGCGCTTTTTCTTGAAACCGTACTTTTCAGCTATTTTTCTGTTTATTCTTGCGCTATATGATTCGTAGAAAGGATTTTCCAATTCGTGTTTAAAAATTTCAACTCGCGAACCTTCCTTGGAGTTACAGATAATTTGTATAGCATTTTTCTTGAAAATATCAAGTTTTAATGCAGATACTTTGCTAATAATTTCATCAAGTTCTTCAATCGGTAGAGTTCTTGTCGCAAGATTTTGCAACAAATGATTAACAAAATTTGAAATGTGTTTGTCGTTATCCATTTTTTTGAATACCTTATTCAACATTTCAAGTTGATTAATCTTTTCTTGGGTAGACATTGTTATACTTTCATTAGAGTGCCATGCTAATTTTGATCTGCTTTCGAGATTTTTGGAATTTGTTGATGAAAATATTTCACTTAAAGTCTGGTCACCGCCATTTTTTAGCATATCGTTATCAACCAAATTTATTTCTTGGAATGTTCTAATGATACTTGCACGATTTTCATTTAGTTTGTGTGCGTATAAATCTCCATTAAAGTTCTCTGTGTCTTCAAATGGAAACATTTTTTTTCGTAATTCAAAATTTACGCTATCAATATTTTCGTTAAATTTTTTATTTGCAACCAAATTGTCCAGATTTTTGACAGCATCCTTGTCTTCACAGTTTAGCTCTATGTAAGGTTTATATTTGTTATAATTTTTTACATATTCTTTGCTATTTGGTGATTCTAGCAATTCAGAAATCAAATTCGGATTAGAATTTGGATGTTTTACTTTAATATCTTGATGGAGTTTTATTGCAAAACGCAATCTTTTCTTATTATCCTTTGCACTTTCAAAAATTCTTTTTAAATTGTCTAAAGAACCACTATATTGTGATACAAGCAAAAAATGCTCTGTGTGTGGTTTTTTGACTGAATTAAAAATTTCTTTTACAATCTCCGGATTTTCTTTTTCTGCTTCTGCACGATAATAATTCATACCGTTGAACTTGTCTGCAAGATGGTTAAAAAAGCTCCATTTTCTATCAGATGCTTTTCTTGCAATATCGATTATATCCTGTTTCGGCATAGAAAGCATATTAGCAGAACGCAATGCTAGATTTTTTTTCGCGTATGATAATCTTCTTATACCAAAACCGCCTTGAAATTGTATTTGAGAATTATTATCATTATTAATTGTATTCATTGCACATGTATCCCTTCTTTTCAGTTAAAACTTCTAAAAATAAAAGTTGCTACCTAACTTTGCAAATGTTTACAATTAAATGCTTTGAAAAGAGAATCAGGCACGGCAAAATAGCTTATACAGTTGCCATTTTTTCTTGTAAAGAGTGAGCTGATTCTTCGTATCCTGCTCTCCCCATTAGTGCATAAGTGTAATTTTTAGCCTGTTCAACTCCCGGTTGGTTAAAAGTATTGATATTGTATAATTCTCCGGCAATAGCAGTCTGAACTTCCAACATATAAAGCAGTTGAGCCAAATTGTATTCATCAATTTTTTCGATAGACAAAGTCATTGTCGGACGAGAATAATCCGCTAGCGCAACTCTTGTAGAATCAGCTTCTGCATTAATCAAGTCATTAATAGTTTTGCCGCCCAAATATCCGATACCTGTATATTCAAATATTTTAGGAATTTCCAACGTTGTATCAAAACTTTCTACACGGATAAAAGTGATAACTTTATTATTAGGTCCTTCGTTATAAAGTTGTATTTGAGAGTGTTGATCTGTTGCGCCAAGTGCCTTAATTGGAGTTGGACCAACATTAACTTTTTCACCATTGTTGTTAACTTCTTTGCCCAAAGATTCAGCCCAAAGTTGAACATACCAATCTGAAACATATTTTAATCTGCTTGAATATGGCATCATAACAGAAAGATTTTTGCCCTTCTTTGTATCCAATAGATATTGTATAAGTGCGCCCTGCGCTGCAATGTTTTGATTGATATCAGTATTCTTAAGTGCCAAATCCATATCCTTGATGCCATTCATAATTTGGTCAATATCCATACCAACAAGTGCAAAAGGTACTAAACCAACTGCTGAAAATACAGAGAATCTTCCGCCAACATCATCAGGTACAACAAATGTTTTATATCCTTCTTGGTCTGCAAGTTGTCTAAGAACTCCCATTTTTTTATCAGTTGTAGCAACGATATTTCTTCTATAATTATCTCCAAGTTCTTTTTCTAAGCGGTCTTTAATAATCATATATTGTGACATTGTTTCCGCTGTAGAACCGGATTTTGTAATAACGTTTACAAGGGTTTTACTTAAATCTAAAATGTCTAAAAGTCCATTCATAGAGTCAGGGTCGATATTATCCAAAAAGAAAATTCTAGGTAAACCATTTCTTTGCTCAGGAGTCAATAAATTCCAATAAGGTTTTAGCAAAGCTTCTGTAACTGCAAGTCCGCCTAACGCAGAACCACCAATGCCGAGTACCAAAATATTGTCAAATCGGCCTTCCACCATAGAAGCAAATTCTTTTACATACCACACGGTTTCTTCGTTATAGCCTAAATTCATCCACTGAAGCCACTGTCCCGGTTTATCTTTTCTTTGGTTCAAACTCTTTATTATATTAGAAATTGTATCTTTGTAGTTTTCAAATTCCTGATGTAAGTTCAATCCGTTTTCTTCACCGATAATCGCAGAGTCAGTGTTCTTGAAATTTAATTTAAGCATCAAAACCCTTTCTATAAATAATACCCTTACTTTAATTGTACTATTAACAATTAATTTTTCAAGGGTGAAAGCTTTAGTAAATACGGGACTAGTAGGGGGATAGAAATATTATTTGTTTATTGTAAAATACTGAATGTGAAGACATTTTGTAAGACAATTTTTATATTTTTATTTTTCTTAGTTTTACAATGCGTATGCCATTTTGGTTTGTCTTGCCAAATTGAACAGCCAATTAATCAAATAAATTATTTACAAAATGATTACCAAACAGTAGTAATTGTTTCTGAAAATTTAAACACCTCAGAAATAATAATAAAAAGCAACGATAACGCTCAACCACTCACATTCAGCAACGATTTTGGTGCGTTATCAAGTTCAACTTCTTTGCTGAATTATGAGAAGCAAAATTCTAATTTATCAATAAATAAGAATGCAAATATAAAATCCGGTCTGCAATCCGGCATTCAAATTCGCGCTCCTTAATTGTTACATTATCTAAAAGTAATGTACACAATTGAATATTTTAAAGGAGATAATTATGGATTTAACGTTAGTAAAAGACGGTTTATTTGTTATGGTTATTGGTATGGGAACCGTTTTTATTTTCCTAACAATAATGATTTTTGTAATGCAAATAAATGCGAAGTTTTTAAAATTTATCAACAAATTCTTCCCTGAAGAAATTCCTCAAGAAAAGCCAACAAAAAGAAATTCTTCAAAAAGTAATGATGAAGAAATCGCACTGGCGATTGCTTGTGCAATAGCAGAATCAAAAGCAGCTTAAGGAGGAATAATATGTTAGAAGAAGATAAAAGCGCACTACAAGAAGCTCACGGCTCCGGATTAATCAGCACACTTGTATTCATGGCGGCAGCTATATGCATAATGATCGCTCTCCGTTACTTCCTCAACTACTAGGTACTACGTACGTAGACATTTGGTCGGCTGCTTGGTAAGGACAATAGGTTTGTTTTGTTAACTACAGGCTCCGCCTCGAAGTAAAACTACAAGATTGGCGCAAATATTTTGATGCGCACGTAGACATTTGGTCGGCTGCTTGGTAAGGACAATAGGTTTGTTTTGTTAACTACAGGCTCCGCCTCGAAGTGGAACTACAAGTATGGCGCATCCCCTCTCCTAGCAGGAGAGGGTTAGGGTGAGGTAGAAGTCCCTCACGTAGACATTCTGTCGGCTCCTTTGTTGGAACTACAGGTTTGTTTTATTCACTACAGGCACCGCCTCGAAGTGGAACTACAAGTATGGCGCATTCCCTCTCCTAGCAGGAGAGCGGATTTTCGGTAGGGCGTAAGCCCGTAAGGTGGAGGTCAGACGTTACTCTGCCGACACCCCGAATAATCCAAGAGAGGGTTAGGGTGAGGTAGAAGTCCCTCACGTAGACATTCTGTCGGCTGCTTTGTCGGAACTACAGGTTTGTTTTATTAGAAAATTTATAACTTTCTTCCGTAAATCACTCTATCAATCCCTGCCAAATCCTTTATTATCGTTACATCAGTAAAATGTTCCTGCATAAAGGCTTTTACGGCGCCACTCTCTCCAATTCCGAGTTCATACATCAGCAAGCCATTTTCCTTCAAAAACTCCGGTGCTTTTTCGGTAATTTTTCGATAAAACTCTAAGCCGTTTTCATCCGCTCTTAATGCCAGTTCCGGCTCCTTCATAACCTCTTCTGATAATTCTACATCGTGCGGAATATATGGCGGATTAGAAATTATTATATCAAATTTTTCTTCTTCTCTTACTTTTTTAAAAAGGTCCGACTTCCTAAAAACCGCTCTGTTATTAATTCCAAGCTTTGTTACATTATCCAAAGCAACACTTAATGCATCAGAAGAAATATCAACCCCCAAAACTGTTGCGTCTGTATTTTTTGCAATAGTACAAGCTATACAACCGGAACCTGTGCCAATATCCAAAACATTCTTGAAATTATTTATCTGAATAAGTTCGATTGCTTTTCTAACAAGGATTTCCGTTTCATCTCTTGGTATTAGCACGGCGGGAGTTACCTTGAAAAATTCTCCCATGAAATACCCTTCCCCTGTTATATACTGTACCGGAATGCGTTCTTTTATTCTAAGCTCAGCTTTTTCTTTTATTAAATTGAGCTCTGCATCGCTCAAAATTCTTCCTAAAATTTTATCTTTTTCTGTGAATGTGCAAAAATGTTCAAGTAAAATTTTAACCTCAGCTTTAGCCTCATTTTCTTCAATTCCGGCATCAGTCAACATTTTTATAATCATCTGAATGTTCATTTAGTATACTCTCAATCTCGTTTCTTAAATCCAATTTTGATAATTCTTCTACATCTTTTTTCTCAATAGAATATTTTTTACACAATCTGTCATAATAGTAAAGCTGTTTTTTTGTCGGAGTTTCTTTGGACATTTTTACTTCTTGCAAAAATTTTCTTTTTTTCTTTTCAAATTCTTTGTTAGCTTCTATTATAGGTCGTTGCTTTTCTTTGTATTCATAATACTTGATACATTCCTTGATATAGTCTTCTGTATCTTTAAGAAAACTTCTTTCGTCAATAAAATCAGCCAAAAATGGAAATCTGGAAGCATTGAGTTCTAAATAATACTTTTCATCCTCAATAAACTTGTCCATAATCTCTGAACAAGTTAAACCCAAATTCTGTTTCACTAACGCTCTTAAAAAATTACATACCCCGCTTTTCTGTGTTTTGTCAAAGTCGGGGTATATTCTGTTTTTAATCTGGTACATTTAAACCATTTTCCTTTTTGCCTTTTCCTTTTTCCGCCTGTCGCAGACTTGTTATTGCTGCTACCACTTCAACAAGTCTTCAACTCCAAATTTTTTGCCAGCTTCGTTATTGGTAAACTTCATAAGCTTTTCTTTAAGCGGATTTGTTTGATAAGCTCTATGTCGTTCTCTAGAATCTGCTTCATTTTCAAATTCTGTATTACTAATAACTGTAAATCTCTTTTTATTTTCAACTGTCATATTATTAATGCCTCTCTTTTAATCTTAAATATCTCTTATGTATATATAAAGTATTTAAAAACTAAAAAATTGCCTTTTTGGAGTTGTTTTATTAAGAATTGTAACAAAAGAGGAAGATTTTTTCAATTTTTGTAATATTTATTAATGTTATGCTCTTTTTGTTAATAGAAAATTTCTGGAGCAACACATTTTGTAGCTTTCGGTTTGTTGTTTTTGATGAATGTATCCACAGAAAAACCGGTCTGCAAGTCTTGTTTTAAATATGCAGGGCGAAGAATTTCGTTTTGGGTAAGTTGTTTAATGTTCTTAATTGGTGCACTTTGTGGGAAAAATTTTGTTGTAATTGCTTTAATCATATTGTAATCTCCTTTTCTAAAAATATTAAACTCAAAACATATTGACATAGATATTACCTAACTCAGCAATATGATACTAGCCACTCGGGTAATGGAGAGTTGAAAATGGGAGATTGAAAGTTGTTTACAATCCTTTTGTTTTAGGTGTTGTAACTAAAAATGTGTTTTTCTTTGTAACGATTTGTAAAATTTTAAGTCAAAACCCTAAAGTTTTAAAAAAAAATGCCGATAACAATAATACAAGAATAAAGGGCAAAAGGATATGACAGAATCATTTAATTTAAACCATTATTTACAAACCTATCAAAAAACCAACTATGATCCGACTAAACAACATGCTGCTGCTGAAGCAAAAATGGAAGAGAAGCTTCAACAACAAGCGGCAGCTGCGGTTCAAGGAAATGGCTTCTTGTCATTGACTTTGTCTGAAAAAATGGCAGAACTTGGTCTAGGTGAAAGAGTTCTTCAACAAATGGGTGAAACAGCAGCAAGTTTGGTTACTGATATTGTTACACCTTTGGGCGATTATCTTGCAAAATATGAAAATATATTTGACCAAAAAGTTTATAATTCCGAAATACAAAGTTATGCAAAACAAATGTTCTTTGCTTCACGTGCAATGGCTCAAGAAGCAGCAGAGAATACAACTGGACAAAACTTTGTATATGATATGTAATTAGAATTTCCTCCTTCTCCTTTTTCTAAATAAGCAAAAACTCCGATTTTCAATTTTGAAAATCGGAGTTTTTGCTGTTTTAGACCTATAAATTATAAAGCAGCTTTTGCAGCTTCTACAACAACAGAGAATGCTTCTTTATCGTTAACAGCAAGGTCAGCAAGCATTTTTCTATTAACTTGAATGTTTGCTTTCTTGCAAGCGTTTACAAATCTTGAGTAGCTCATACCTTCTGCTCTAACAGCAGCGTTGATTCTAACAATCCATAAACGACGCATGTTACGTTTTGTAGCACGTCTATCTCTGTAAGCGTATTTAAGAGCTTTCATTACAGCAATGTTAGCAACCTTAAATATTCTGCTTCTTGCGCCTTTGAAGCCTTTAGCAAGCTTTAATATTTTTTTGTGTCTGTTACGACATACATTTCCACGTTTAATTCTCATTGTTCAACACTCCTATCTAGCATACTTCTTGTAAGGTAACTCTTTAGAAATCAATTTTTCGTGAGTTTCAGAAATTACAACATCTCCGAAAATCTTACGTTTTCTTGATTCTGACTTGTGTTGAAGCAAGTGACCGATACCTGCATGTCTTCTTGTAATTTTACCTGTGCCAGTAACTTTGTATCTTTTAGCTGCTGCACGGTGAGTTTTTAATTTTGGCATTTTTAGTCTCCTTAACTTTTGTGCATAATCCGAGCAAGGCATACCATAGCACTATACTTCGGCATGTTCAGTTTAGGATAAACCAAAAACGCTGTCAAGTCCATGTATTTATTGGGTTCAAACGTATGTAAAAATATTTAATACTTATTATGCAAAATTGTAAGATTTAACTTGTTTATCTTGTTCAATAGTAATATTAAAATAATTTTTTCCTGTTCTGGTACTTAATTTAATATCTTTTGCTAAAGGTAGATTTTGGATATCATCGCGTAAATTCCAATTTGTTTTTACCCACTCTTTTGCATCATTTGCATTTTGCAATTTTTCAACTTGTTTTAACACATTTAAAATTTTTAAAATATCACTGCTGTCGTTGTTCTCTGTTGTAGAAACTATAGAGTACACAGAATATTGATTGAATGCCATAATATCTCCTTTATATAATTTTCTATTTATATTTACGGCATTTTTTTGAACAACTTTAATAATCTAAAGGTGATTGTTACAATTTTTTACATTATTTGTATGATACGAGTTTTATAGAGTTAGCCATTATCGGCTTGCGCGGGGATAATATATCATTTATAATATAACAATTACAAAAGGAGGTTATATGGATTCTAATGTTTTATTTAATATTGGCTATGGACTTTATGTTCTGACTGCAAAAGATGAAAAAGACAATGGTTGTATTATTAATACAGTTATGCAGGTCACATCTGATCCTTGTCAGGTTGCAATTGCAGTCAATAAAAGAAATTTTACTCAACAAATGATTTCTAAGGCCAGAAAGTTTAATCTTTCGGTTCTTTCAGAACAAGTAGATTTTGAAATCTTTAAACATTTTGGTTACCAATCCGGACGTGATGTTGATAAATTTGCTAATTTTAGTGAGGTTAAAAGAAGTCCAAATGGGCTTTATTACATTACTCAAGGAACTAATTCTTATATGTCAGCGTATGTTCAGCAAGAAATTGATTTAGGTACGCACAGTTTATTTATAGGTCAATTGGTTGCTGCAGAAATGTTGAGTGAAATTCCAACTGTTAGTTATGATTTTTATCAAAAAAATATAAAACCGAAACCACAAAATGAAAATAAAAAAGGTTGGAGATGTAAAATTTGCGGATATATTTATGAAGGTGAAAATCTGCCTCAAGACTATATTTGCCCTATTTGCAAGCACGGTGCTGCTGATTTTGAAAAAATATAATATATTAAGGAATGGATTGATAAGAGTGATTTATTCTGGTAGCATAGGTTAATACATTGAAAATAGAATATGGGCTAAAGATTTTAATAAGCATTCGCTAAATTTCACTAACAGGAAAGGAGGCAAAAATGTTAGTTGAAATCAATGCAAAAGAACTATTACTAATACTAGCAATAGTTCTCGAACTCAAATCTCTATTTTAGAGATGCGGGTAAGGGTATCTGCATTACCCTTGCCTGTATTCTTATTTTAACCGATTTTTTAAATTTTTCAAGTATATAGAGGGTTGTATGAAAACAAAAAAATTAGATGAACTAAAAAATAAATGTTTGAATTGTTTGGCGTGTGAGTTAGGTCAAACCAGAAACAATGTTGTTTTTTCTGATGGAAATCCTGAAACTGCACGAGCAATATTGATAGGCGAAGCTCCTGGAGAAAATGAAGATAAAACTGGAACTCCTTTTGTTGGAAGAGCGGGTAAACTTTTGAATGAATTTTTGGAAAAAGCTGGTATTTCAAGAGCAGAAGATTTATATATAATTAATACAGTGAAATGTAGACCTCCTAAAAATCGTGTGCCGTCTGATGCTGAGAAGGCTGCTTGCGAAAAATATCTGTTAGAACAAATTGAAACTATAAATCCAAAAGTTATGATTTTTTGTGGAGCAACAGCTTTAAAATCTTTTTATGATAAGAAAGTGCAGATTTCGAAAATTAGAGGTGAGGTCTTGGAGCTGGAAATTGCAGGAGAAAAGCGTAATTGTGTTCCGATATTCCACCCTTCGTATCTTTTGAGATATCATTCTTTAGAAGAAGGCAGTCCCAGAGATTTGATGTTGAAAGATTTGAAAAAAATTAAAGCACTAATTGATGGCTGATATTAATTGATAGTTGAAATTGGGCAAAAAGTGCTTTATACTGTATATACGAACATTGAAAATAATATTGGAATGAACTGGAAGTTATTGTCAGGCAATACCTGACCTACTATTTGCTTTGTAAAAGGGAGCCGTTCATTCCTAAAACAACAACACGGGGATGTACTGGTTTTGACGCCCGTCCGGCGAGGACAGAGGGCAAACCGAACACACGAGAGTGTGTGAGGTGGAGTCGAGAAAAACAGTGTTGCGTTGCGTGAGCAATGCAAGCAGGTTTTTCGAGCGGAGCCGTTCATTCCTAAAATAACAACACGGGGATGTACTGGTTTTGACGCTGTGATTGGTAGATCCGGGTTGCGAGTGCGGGCGCTGTTCCCGCTTATCAACGAGCAAATTAAATTAAATGCTACAGATAATGTTGTAGTTGCTGATTTCTCTAGAGCTGCTGCTCGTAGAGCTGCATAACAGACTTTGCAGTCAGCCTCTGATACAATCCATCTTGCCGATTGTATTGGACCACTATGCAAGACGCAGTGCACAGATGATGGTATGTGCATCAAGATAACCATTGGAGGTTAGGCTTCCGCAAAAAGTCTTTGGCTTAGTTCAGGTTTTGTAACTTTCCGTATTAAGTTGAGCTAATAAGTTACTACACTCGTAGATATTCGTTTTTATCCACAATGGACGTGGGTTCGACTCCCACCATCTCCACCATTATTTATTTCAACTAACAAAAAAAATATTTAGGTGTTTTATAGAATAATATTGAGCAAGGAAGATTTATGCTTATAAACAATCACGTATTTCAATATTATTCAACAAATAAATTCAGAACTGTTAATTTCAGGGCAAAGAACAGTGATTCAATGTTATTAGATATACCAAACTCTGAAGATAAACTGCCGGATGTTGATGTCTTTGACAGGATGGATATTTCCGTTGATGGCGGTTTAACGGTTAGCAATTACAATAAGATTACGGGAAAAGCACATTCTGATTTTTATAAAATTAGTAATCATAATCTCTGGTTATCAGCTTCCAGCTATTTCCGCAGAGGAGTTGTGTTAGGCAGTAACGAGGGTTTTAATGATGTTATTAAAATATTTTCTTTGTTGTTTAATGAAAAAAACGATGATAAAAAATCTATGTTGATTGTAGGAATTGGACATTCGCAAGAACCATTTTCATATTTAGCCGTTATAAAAGAACTCATTAAGAACAAAAAGTTAGATGATGTATTGACCTTGCAAACGGTTGATTTGCAAACAAAACCTACAAGAAACATATTATTAAATTGTTCGCATTATGATGAATATATCAATAAAAAACCTGAATTTGCTAAGACCAGTTTTGTAAAATACGCACAATTTTATGGTGATATTTTTGCAGGAACAGGATATAGAGTTAATGATGAGATTTTTAATTATTTATATAATACATATAATGACGCTAACAAGTCTAAATGGGCGACGAGAATTCAAGACGAAATAAAAAACTATTCTGATAATTTTTTTGACGTGCTTTCCATAAATAATGTTTTAGGTTATATAGAAAATGATGACGAGTATTATAGCACAATAAAAAATCTTCCAAGAATCATAAAACCTGATGGTTATTTAATTACGGACACAACTCATGACCAACTTTTCAAAGAACTCGGCTTGGATAATAGTTTAAAAAAAATTAGTTTCGGTATTTATAAAAAAGTTGCAAAATAGCTTTTATAGTTACTAGCGATTTATTTTGCAAGATTTTTAACATAATACTCTAAAATACTTGATTTAATAGTATTCTATTAACATTTTGTTATGTTTAATTTATTATATAAGTAATAGAAAGTTTGCTTTTGGAAGAGAAGTGATGTGTATATTTATATTTCTTCCGCAAGTAAGATAAAAGATTTTAAATTAAACCCAATAAAAACAAGAGGTTAGTATGAAAAAGATTATTTTAGTATTAATGTTAATTTCATTAACAGCCGGCATGGGATTTGCTGCCGACAAGTGTTCAAAGGAATATTTGCAAAACAATAAGCACTTTGCAATTATGAATCCTGTTGCGGAGAGTGTTGCAGAACACGTAATTAAATCTGGCTTAAAGAAAGAAACCGGCGGAAAATATAAAGTTAAATTTGACGGTTATACTGTTTCCAGTATGAAAAAAGGTGTGTTCAAAAACCTTGAAATTACAGGTGAAAATATTAAGTCTGAAGATATAACAATTCCATATGTTCACTTGAAATCACTTACAGATTACAATTATGTAGATTATACGAAAGATCCGATTGAATTCAAGTCTGATATGAAATTTGCTTACGATATGTTGTTATCTCAAGATAGTTTAAATACAGCATTAAAGAGTCCAAATTATAAAAATGTGATTGATAATATTAACAAAATCGCGCATCCTATGTTTGAGGTTAAGGGTGTAAGTACAAAAATTTTAAATAATAAATTATATATTTTAACAGAATATAATTTCCCAATTGCACCTGCTGCCAGAAACAAAGTTTTTGTTGCGTCTTCTGATTTTGAAGTTCGTAATGGAAAAATTAGAGCCGTTAATGTTAATTTAGACAGTGCTTATGGGAAAATTTCACTAAACAAGGTTGCTAATATGCTAAACTTGTTGAATCCGTTAGAATTCACTATGCAATTATTGGAAACAAAGGAATGCAGTGCAAATGTTGAGAATGTAAACATTGTTGACAATAAAGTGAAAGTTGATGGTAAAATATTTATAAAGGGAGATTAAGCCATGAATTTTTCGCAAAAGCTGGGTCTGTTTATACTTATTGTAATATCAGTTGCTTACGTATATTTTTCATTCTTTAGTCCAAAAGATGGTTTTCATGTGAATTTCCCACGCCATCAGGAAGAAGAATTGCCTCCGGTTGAAGAATTTACTCCAACAGAACCTGTTGAAGAGCCGGCACAAGTTCAAGAGCCGGTGAAGGAGCATAGCTATAAGACTGTTAAGATATTTGTGACTGACTCTAATGGCAATATCCGTTCTGTAAACCGTAAGTGTGATAGTACAGTGGAAAAATCTTGTTTTGCGTTTGCAATAAAAGAACTTGTTGTTGCTCCAACTAAATGGGAAAAATCAAAGGGTTTCACTTCAGAAATCCCTCAAGGAACAAAAATTCTTTCTGTAAGAGAAGGCGAAGGCAGCGTGATGATAGACTTGTCTTCTGCGTTTGAAGCTGGTGGAGGTGCTGAAAGTACTTATACACGTGTAAAGCAAGTTATCAAAACTGCAAAATCTAACACCAATCTTCCCGTTTATTTATACATCAATGGCAAACAAGCAGATGTTATTGGCGGCGAAGGCATTATGATTAAACAACCTTTAAGTGAAAGGTCTTTAGATGACTGAGAATAAAGATTTAGAATATTACATGAATCTCGATTGGACTCTAATTGAGGGTACGGATTTGGATTTTAATGGGAACCCTTATCATTATATAGAAATTAAAGAAATACCGAGTTTTGCGTTTTGCGCCAAAACTCGCGAAAAAGCGTTGGAAAATTACAAAAAGCAATTAAGACTTTCCCTTATGCTTATGCTTGAAGATGGTGAACATATAGTAGAACCTGGGGAAGAAACAGAAGATGATATTGATTGGGAAAGCATATGTCCGTAGCTAAGTTATCAGAAATTTATATCTCTAAATTAACAAAAGAAGATATTGATGATGTTGTGGAAATCGAGGCTAGTGCTTATGGAAAACATCATTGGTCAAAGTCTTCTTTTTATGATGAGATGGCAAATAAACTTGCTAAATATTATGCTGCAAAAACAGCTGCCGGTGAACTTGTCGGTTATGCCGGAACTTGGCATATTATTGATGAAGGGCATATCACAACAATTGCGGTTAAGAATGAATTCTTGAGAAATCATATTGGCGAAGCTATAATTCATAAAATAATTGAAGATTGTTACAAAGATATGGTAAAGTATTTGACTCTGGAAGTTCGAGTATCAAATACGCCTGCAATAAAATTGTATGAAAAATATGGTTTTCAGTCGCTTGGAACAAGAAAAGGGTATTATCAGGATAATAATGAGGACGCATTAATTATGTGGACTGAAAACATTTTTTACGATAAATTTAAAACAAGATACTTAGAAAATGTTGAAAATTTGAAAAAAGTAATAGAGATTAAATGAGCAAACGAGTAGAAAAACAGATAAATAGTTTCAAATACAAAGGTGAACCTATCAAGATTACGTTTGGTACGCTGATTTTGACCGGACTTTGTGTGTTGCTTATTATTATTGCTACATTTACTCAAATTACGCTTAAACATCCGTATTTCCCGTTGAATACATTTACATTTTTAGCCGGAAATGTTACAGATGCAGAAATTTTACACCATTTTATTAAAAGTTATAAATATATACCGCAAATTCCGGTTGTGTTTTTTATTGTAGCGCTATTGGGCAGAAAATTTGGAATTTTATCAATTTTGATTTATATAATTTTAGGGCTCTTTTTCCCAATTTTTGCATTAGGCGGTGGCATAAGCTATTTATTTGAATACGGTTTTGGCTATATTTTAGCATTTATTCCGGCAATCTTTTTTGCAGGAACATTACTCAAAGGTAAAACGGATTTTTTAAGAGTATTTTTGATTTCCTTGATTGGTGTTTTAACAATCCATATTCTGGGAATTTTATATATGTTTTTTATCGCAACTCTAAGACACGCTCCTATGGATTTGGTAACAGGCTGGATAATCTCACAAAGCGGTGTGCAAATTATTTATGATATCTTTTTTGCTATGTTTTCAATTTTTTTGGGACGTCAAGCAAGAAAACTGCTTTGGATTGTGATGTGTTAAAAGTATTAATGGCGCATTGTATGCACCATTAACTTAAATTTTAAAATAACCTGCAGATGCTTTTCATCCGCAGGTTATTCAATTAGTTTAAACTATTAAACTGCACCTTACTTATCATCAAGAGCTGCAACACCTGGAAGAACTTTACCTTCGATAAATTCAAGAGATGCACCGCCACCAGTTGATACGTGAGTGAAATCTTCAGCTTTGAAGAATTTCTTAGCAGCAGAAACTGAATCGCCACCACCGATAACTGATGTAGCACCAGCTTTTGTAGCTTCAACAATAGCTTCTAATACAGCTTTAGTACCTTCAGCGAATTTAGGGTTTTCAAATGCACCAACAGGGCCGTTCATAAGAATTGTTTTTGAAGATTTAAGAACTTCAGCAAAAGCTTTTCTTGAATCAGGACCGGCATCAACACCTTCAAATCCATCAGGGATTTCGTTGATTTTAACGAATTCGTTTTTGCCGTTGCCAGAGAAATCATCTGTAACAAGAACGTCTGTAGCCATAACAAGCTTAACGCCTTTTTCTTGAGCTTTCTTTTCGATAGCTTTAGCAACATCGATTTGGTCATCTTCGCAAATTGAGTTACCGATTTTACCGCCGTTAGCTTTAACGAATGTATAAGCCATACCGCCACCGATAATCATGTTATCAACTTTGTCTAGCAAGTTTTCTAAAACACCGATTTTAGAAGAAACTTTAGCACCACCAACTACAGCAGTGAATGGTCTAGTTGGGTTGTCTAATGCTTGAGATAAGCATCTGATTTCTTTTTCCATTAATAAACCGGAAACAGCCGGTTTAAGAACTTTTGCTAATTTAGCAGTTGAAGTGTGATTTCTGTGAGCTGCACCGAATGCGTCGTTAACATAGAAATCGCCCAATTCAGCTAATTGGTTAGCGAAAGTCATATCGTCATCTTTAGCTTCTTCAGCTTTGTAGAAACGAATGTTTTCCAATAAAGCAATTTGACCGTCAGCAAGTTTTTCTACAAAAGGTTTTGCTTCTTCAACTGAAGGGATGAATACGATTTCTTCGCCAAAAACTTTTGCCATATATTTAGCAACTGGTTCAAGAGAGAATTCCATATTTCTTTCGCCCTTTGGTCTGCCTAAGTGAGCCATAAGAACGATTCTAGCACCTTTTTCTTTTAAGAAATTTACAGTAGGAACGATAGCTTGAATACGAGTATCGTCAGTAACATTTTTGTTTTCATCAAGAGGAACATTAACGTCAACTCTAACTAGAGCAACTTTTCCTTTAATGTCGCCTAAATCTTTGATTGATTTTTTCATAATCTCTTTCCTTTCTTATTTGCAAATAGTTGCATGATAATTATATTAAAAACAAAATTTCTTCTCAAGATGGGAAAAGAGTCTTTAGGTCATTAAGTCTTTAGGTCGTTAAGGCATTAAGTTCGTATAAAAATTTTGATTTTGGTATATGTTTTATTTTTCATTTATGAGCGTTAGCGAATTTAAAGAACTTAACGACTTAAAGACTTCCCCAAAAGTAAATTTTCTTTACAAATCGACAAAAGTCATGAGCAATTTTTTGGTGTTTACTATACAATGGTAATAATGAACAAAGGACGGTTGTATGATGGAAACATTTGAGCTAACAAACTACAATTTTTATTCAAGTCGTCTGGACATGGAACTTATCACAAACATAGTTGATACTCTTAAAGAAATTCTTGAAGAAGATAAACAGCAGGAACAACCATTGTTTTTGAAAGTTGCTGACGATTTTATAATGAATATTGCACGCAAGGTTGTTCAAGAAAAGAAAAAAACTTTTCTTATTGGAATAACCGGTGAGAGTGCTTCCGGTAAAACTGTTTTTGTAGATAATACTATTGAAGCGGTTGTGCGCGATAAAAAAGAAGGCATTTATACTGTTATTCGCCAAGATGATTATTACAAAGATACATCTAAAGAACTTCAAGAAGCAGGAAGTTATGATGCTCTATTCAAAACCGGCTTTAGCTTTGATACACCAGATGTAATAAATCTTCCTTTGATGAGAGAACATTTATTGGGCTTGAAGAAAGGCGAAACAATTGTTTCACCAAAATATGATTTTGTTACTTGCGTTTCCAATCCGAATGGTGACACTAAAAAGCCTGCAAAAGTTATTTTGACAGAAGGTTTATATGTGTTGAATCCGGAAGTGCGTGACATTATGGATGTAAAAGTTTATGTATTCACTCCGATTGATGTTATCAAAGAAAGATGGTACAAACGTGCGGTTTCTAGAGGTAAGACAGGAGAAGCTGCAGATTTACAGTTTAAAAATGTAAACGAAACGGCACAACAATATATTCGTCCAACCTACCAAATTGCAGATTGTATTATTAATGGTATGGTTGACAAAGATTATATCAAAGTAATCACAGACAAAATTCTAGTTAGATTAGCAGAAGTTTGCTGCTAATGTTTTTTGCGATAAAAAATATTTAAACCGCCCTTGTTGGGGAGGTCGCAGTCGTTCTTGAGCCGTGCGAAAGGTACGAATGCGGGTGGGTATTAATTAATGCTTATTAAAACTATTATGAGCTTCCCCACTAATAATTTAAAGGAGATAAAATGTTTGAATTAAAAGCACAAATGTATTTTTCAGCAGCACACCATTTATTGAATTATGATGGCGAGTGCGAACATCAGCATGGTCATAATTGGCTTGTAGAAGCTTATGTAAAAGGCGAAACTCTTGATAAAAGCAATATTCTTGTAGATTATAAAGTTTTAAAGCGTGAAATGAAAGCTGTTTTAGATTTATTAGATCATAAAGATATCAATGAACTTCCTGAATTTAAAGGTGAGAGTCCTTCCAGCGAAATGATTGCAATGTTTATTTATAACAAATTAAAAGAAAAAATCGTTCAGGTTTCCAAGGTTTCTGTATGGGAAACAGCTACTTCTTGCGCAAGTTATTTTGAAGAAGACTAAAGGGAAAATCTAAAGAGGTAAGTCAGGAAAACTATTTTAATGGCTGGAGATGTTATTTAACATCCTAGCCATATTTATTTTATTGTCTTGCTAGACTTTTTGTTAAATTATATACTAATTCTAGTTTTTCAGGATTATCTCCGATAGTTGCTAAATTTTGGTTTATAGCTCTAGTTAATTCTTGTGCATTTTTAACACTATTAGTTGCAAAAAGTTCTTCTGATGTTGTTTCTAAGGCTGTTATAAGTTTGTCTAAAGTTTCTGCTGTGACAAAATTTTCACCAATTTCAATACTGCTTAAAGCCTTTTGTGAAATATTAGCCATCTCAGACAATTTGTCTTGGGTGTAACCTTTTGTGATACGCATCTTTTTTATTTTTAAACCAAGCTCTTTTTGATACCCATTTTTTACCACTCTAACTTACTAAAATATTTGTAATTAGTATTTAAAAGTATTTTATATTAAGTTTTGTAAACTCTAAACCTATTGTAAAATAGTACATTATAGTAATTTACTATTTTAAATTCTAAAAAATGCGCAATTTTACAAAATAAAAAGACTTTATATAGACATAACACGAGATTGCAATCGAAAATGAAACGAGAAATAAATAGTAAAAGGAGGATTTTCAATGGGAACACTAGATATTACAACAATTCAAGATTCAAAACTACGTAGAGCCGCAGAGGCTGCAGATTCAGGAAACGGGAAAACTGCATATAACAATAAACTAGATTCAAGTGAGCTTTCCGTTTTTATTAAAGAAGCTTCAAAGACTGGTTGCAATACGGATGATATTAATGACATTATTCAAAATATTGGTGTTGCACAAAATGACAAGGCAACAAAACAAACAATTTCAGAATTTAATGAATTAAATAAAATGCGCAGCACTATTGCCGCAAGAGAAAATGAATTGGCAAAACGTAAAGGCGAATTACAAGGAATGGAAGATGATTATGATAAAATGCGACCTAAAACATCCGGTAAGGATGGTGAAGATATCGGATTTTGGGCTGGTGGATTATCAGGAACGGCTGCATCATTAAAACTCGCTAAGGCAGCACCACATCCTATTCTAAAAGCCATAGTAGTTTTTGGTGGTTTCATGATAGGAGCTGGTGTTGGCGCTGGAATCGGCAAGGGAATTGAGAAGTTAATAAATTACTTTAAGCCGGATTCACATTCTGCAAAGGTTCAAAGTAAAAATATGAACAATTATAAAGAATCAGCTGTTGAGCCATTAGAGGCTGAACTAGATGCGTTAAAAAAACAGTTAAAAGAAAAAGAAAATAAATTTTATGAATAACAATTCATCAGAAAATAATTGTTAAAGCAAGGTAAGGTAGATTTATATCTGCCTTACTTTTTTATGCGTGATATAATAAAAATGTTATTTGTGCATATTTGATATAAAGAGGGAGTTTATGGATTTAATACAATCAATTTTAATGGGGATTGTGCAAGGGTTGAGCGAATTTTTACCGATTTCGAGCTCTGCGCATTTAGTTTTTACGTCAAATTTTTACAAAGTATTCAAAGGTATAGAGATTGTTCAAGAATCTAATCAAGAAGTTTTTCTTGATATAATGCTTCATTTGGGCACATTGATTGCTGTATTGATTTTCTTTAGAAAAGAAATTTGGCAAATTTTGAAAGAACTTTATTTTGGTTTAAAAAACAAAGATTATTCATCTAAGGATTTTAAAACCGGTATTTATATCATCTTAGGCACTGTAATAACTGTCTTAATAGCTTTTCCGATGAATGAAGTTGCAGAATTTCTAGTCTTTAAACCTGCAATTGTAGGTGGTTTATTAATTGGAACAGGTATTCTGCTTTTGTTTAGTGAATTCTGGGCAAAAAGACATGGTAAAAATGCTGATGTGACTTTGAAAAGCTCTATTCTAATTGCAATCGCACAAGGTTTGGCGGCTCTTCCTGGATTTTCTCGTTCAGGTTTAACAATTGCAACCGGACTTTTAACCGGTTCTGACAGAACAACTGCTGCAAAATATTCGTTCTTGTTAAGTATTCCGATTATATTGGGAGCTTCAATGGTTTATCCGCTTGTAAAACTTGATTTTGCAGAAGTTGTAACATATAACTGGACTGCAATCATAGCAGGAACAATTGTTTCAGTGATTGTCGGTTACTTATGTATTAAATATTTCTTGAAATTTGTTTCAAAATTTTCATTGGGGATTTTTGGTTACTATTGTTTAATTATGGGACTTGTAACCGCTGTTTTCTTCACAATTAAAGGCTAAGGTTAAATAAAAGGAGATTATTATGGAATTGAATAAATATATTGAACATACGTTATTAAAACAAGATGCTACTCGTGCAGAAATTACGAAATTACTTGAAGAAGCTTGCCAATACAGCTTTTTAGGTGTTTGTGTTAACCCATGTAATGTTAGTTATGCGCATCAGTATCTAAAAGATACCGATAGAAGTGATGTCAAAGTCGTTACCGTAATTGGTTTTCCTCTTGGTCAAACTACTTGTGAAAGTAAAGTGTTGGAAACTGTCGATGCTATCAAAAATGGTGCTGATGAAATTGATATGGTAATCAACGGTGGAAAACTTAAAGATAAAGAGTATGACTACATTGTAGATGAAATTTCAAAAGTAAAATCTGCTTGCCAAGGTAGAAATTTGAAGGTGATTATTGAAACCGATTTGCTAACAAAAGAAGAAATTAAAATTGCGTGTGAACTTTGTATAAAAGGTGGTGCAAATTTTGTAAAAACATCAACCGGTTTTGTAAAAAACGGAGTGGGTGCAAAAGCTGAGGATGTAAAGCTTATGTACGAAACAGTTAAGGATGCCGGTTTGCAAGTAAAAGCATCAGGCGGAATTCGTGACAAAGAAGCTGCATTGAAAATGATAGAAGCCGGAGCTGTAAGACTGGGAACAAGTTCCGGGGTTAAGATTGTAGAGTAGTTTAGTAAATATGTTGAATTTATGATATAATGAATAAGAACTTAATGTTCGGAACAGGGTAAAAGATGCTCTTTTTGAAACGGAACCAGCTTACAACATAGTGTATTAGACTTTCGGGTTGGTTCCCGACTAGGGGGTAAATGGAACTGGTAGTCTGAATTTATACTTACTCCACCTGATGTAAAAGAGGGGTCGATATGGATAAATTTAATATCAGTTTATTATTGATTTTTATGATTTTGTTCATATTAAAAAACGGCTCTCAACCGAAAGGCTAAGAACCGTAAGATTCTCTAAGAGCATCCGGTAGTTTTGGCATAACTACCACTCTGTGTTTTTATTATAAACTATTATTTTAGAATATTCAAGTTTTTCTTTTCTTCACATTCTAATCAAGCCAAATCCTATATTTAAAGGATTACAAACAAGTTTAAATATAGTTTAATATATTCAGAATAGTATACAATTCGGAGATAATTATGGATATATTTGCAGTCATAGGGATGTTCCTTGGGATTGGGTTCATTCTTACCGGTCAGGCTATGGAAGGTGGTAATATAGGTCAGCTGTTGCAGATTACTGCTGCATTTATTGTACTTGGTGGTACGACCGGTGCAATTGTATTAAGCTTCCCGCCTAAAATATTGATGTCTGCAATAAAGATTCTTAAAGATGTTTTTATGCCACCGAAATGTGATTTTAATGCATTGATTACGGAAATTGGCGGATTTGCAACAAAAGCAAGAAAAGAAGGTATTATTTCTTTGGAAAAAGAAGCTAATAATGCATCTGACAAACTTCTTACTTTGGGTTTGGGTGCTGTTGCCGATGGTACAGACCCGACTCTGGTTAGAGAAATGATGGAAAACCAGATTGAACAATTGGAAAACTATGTTCACAACGCAGCGAAAGTTTTTGAATCATTTGGTGGTTATTCTCCAACTTTGGGTATCATTGGTGCGGTACTTGGTTTGATTCAAGTTATGCAGAACTTGTCTGACCCGTCTAAGTTAGGTGCAGGTATTGCAGTTGCTTTCGTTGCAACAATTTATGGTTTGTTCGCTGCAAACCTTGTAATGATTCCTTTGGGAACTCGTGTTAAGTTTATTTATCAAGATGTAATGTTATATAAAAATATGATTCTAGAAGGTGTTTTGTCAATCCAAGCCGGTGAAAGCCCTGTTTTGATTGAAAGAAAATTGCGTTCATTTATTTTGGAAGAAGCTAAGGAAGAACAAGGTAATGGCTAGAAAAAAGAGAGCTGAAGAACCTGAAAACCTAGAGCGTTGGCTCGTTTCATATGGTGATTTTATCACTCTGCTTTTTGCTACGTTCGTAGTATTATATGCTCTTGCCCAAGTTGATGCCAGTGATTTTGCTAAACTTGAAGAATCTTTAAAAAACGCTTTTTCTCAAAATACTCTTTTAGATGGTCAACAATCAATTATGGATGGAAGCGATTCTATATTTGATCAGCAACAAGCAAATTCTTTTATCCCAAGCCTAATGCTAGAGTACATTAGCCCAAAATATGAAGAAGAATCTTTTAGAGAAATTGATGAAACAATTATGGAGATGACAAAGCTTGGAGAGTTGGACGGAATTTCTTCTAAGATGACTGATAAAGGACTTTTGTTAACATTTGATGACAAATATCTTTTTGCTCCTGGGTCTGCTAATATTGACGGTGAAGCTAAAAAACTTTTGGATAAAGTTGGAGTTTTGATTTGCAAAAAATTTGTATTACATTCTATGAGGGTTGAAGGTCATACCGATAGTACTCCGATTAATTCGTTTGTTTATCCTTCTAATTGGGAATTGTCAGCCGCAAGAGCTTCTTCAGTTGTAAGATATATGATTACAAGGTTTAAGTTCTCACCAAGCTTATTTTCTGCAATCGGATATGCAGATACAAGACCTTTAGAAAACGCAATTTCACCAAAGGATCCTGCAAATAGAAGAGTAGAAATACTTATTATGAAAAACAAGTATAGACGTGATTTTGAAACAAGTAACGATAATACAATGAAGCTTACAAAAGCTGAACAGGAAGCTATTCAGAAACAGAGAGAGCAGATTATTTCTAAGATAGAGGGTGATGCAATTTCTCCTGCGGCGAGAAAATTGTTGGAAGAAAACCAACAAAGGATTGAAAAACAAAAGAGCGAAAAACTTTCGAAAAAGAATATGGAATTATATGTAAATCTTGATAAAGAGAATGCACAAAATGGTGAAGATGTAGAAATGCCTGCGGTAGAAAAGCGTGTTATTCGTTTGAATTCAAGCATTCCGGAAGATGAGGACTTTGGTTTATGATTCAGTATGCGGTAGGAATGTCACTTGGACCATCTTCTTCTGTAGAAACCGGTGTTGCAGTAAGAGAAATAGCAACGGGAAAACTTATTTATGTTGATAAATTGTTTTCAATGAATGATGTCCAGTTCTTTTTTGAAAATTATCCATCAATAAAAAATTCTGCATTTTGCATATCTTTGCCTTGGGATAATACAATGATGGAAGGCAAATGGAGAGTTCTTTCTAAGCCATATCAGCTGATTCATTCTAAAGAAGATGAGTTTATAAACAAGGATAATTGGATGCAAAGATTTTCAACCAGAGGATGTGAATTATTTTCCAATCTAAAAAATAATGGTGCTGATATTTTTAGGTTTGAAGTCTATTTAACACGACAAAAATTTAACCTTTACTCAAATTTTAAAGAGCGTTCTTCTGCAGATTGCAAATTTTTACAATCAACTTTGAGATATGAATTTGGTTTTGATAATTTGCCGACAAATATGATGCCGGTTGCACAGTTGGAAGCAATTGTCGGCTGTTTGCTTTGTGAAGAGAAATTAAAAGGCAATACGCATAATATTTTTGATTTTCGTGGATTGGAAGTTGTTAATTTGAAGTGAGAATTACTGAAAGGTATAGCATTTTACCCTCGCCCCTTGTGGGAGAGGGATGGTTTTTCAAGCTGAAAGCCTTTTGGCTTGAAGCTTAGAAAAACAGGGTGAGGGGTAATACGATTATCTTATTTATTTTATTCAAAACTTGTAAATATTTGTAAACATACTTCCGAAATAACGCAAGTTTTTCTATTCACATGCTTTAATAAAACAGATACATGTGTTGAAAGGATGTAGAATATGGTTCAATCAATTGATAATGGATTCAATAGAGCAAATTATAGCGCTGTAAAGATTAATATTAACAAACCGGAAGTTTTTGCAAATGGTGCGAATAATCAAAATCCGGTAGTGACAAATCCGATTAATGTAAATGGTAATAATGCTGATTTAAACGCAGTAAATATTAATATTGATAATCCGACAGTTCATGCAGAACCGGTGCAACCGATATATGATTATCCTCAAGCACAAATGCCTATGACTTATGATATGGCTCAAATTAACAAAGTCCCACTTCCACAAGGATTTAATTTGGCATACCATACTACAAATGTGATTTTACCAAAGATGGAAAATGAATTGGAAGTAGAAGGTAAAGATTTTGAACCTGTAGATGATTCGAAAACGCCTGATGAACAAAAGGTTGAAACTCCAAATGTTCCTGAACCGAACTACACTACAACAGAAGCTGAAAAAGGGGTAAATGTAGGAGCGGAAGAAACACTTCCGACTAGTGAGAATGTTGAAAAAGGTGTAAATGTAAAAGCGGAAGAAGTAATTCCCACTAATGGCGAAGTGAAAGAAGAAGCGGCAGAAAATGATGTTGATGTAGAAGATGTTCCGGAAGAAGTTGAAGAAACAGAAACTACGAATGAAGCAGAGGAAGCAGAAGAAGCTCCTGCGGTAGCGGAAGATGACAAAAAAGATGCTGACAAAATTAATGATGATGTTAAGGTAATGGATAATGAAGTCAAAGAAATTGAAAAGAAAAGACCGGAAATTATTCCTGGGGAAGAAATTAAACCGGATGTAGATATTCCGCTTGTAATTTCTAATTTGACGAACGCAGATTATGATGTTCAGGCTCAACAGATGGAAGAAATCGCAAGAATTTCTATGGACAATCCTGAAAATGCAGTACCTTATATTGTAAGAGATGTATTTGCAACTTTGATTGATATAACTAAGGCAGATACTTCTGAATTAGCATCTCCAACAGAAGCACAGGTACAGGCAAGAAAGAAAGTAATTGCAAATTATTTGGTAATGGAAAATGCTAAGGGTGATAAGAACGTAAAATTACCTTACGAATTATCAGATGCAGAAATAGAACTTGCAAACCAAATTTCTCCAATGGAACAAGCTGAAAGAAATAAAGAATATGCAATGTATACAATGTCAGTTTTGGCAAAGATTTATACTGACGAAGTAGAAAAACAAACCGGTAATATTGTGCCAATGACAGATTTACCGGGGACTTCTGCAATAGTTGATGCTTTGAGATACAATCCAAACCCAGAAGTAAAATTGGCTGCAATTGATGCATTGAGCCATATTGAAAGACCAGAATACCAAGATGAGTTAACAACTTTGTTTGCTTTGGCTCAAACTGATACAAACCCATTGGTTGCAATGGCAGCAACCAGAGCGATAGAACGTGCTGCACAGGATGATAATGCAGTAGCTGCTAACTAGGGTTTTAAAATCGTAAAGTGTGTAACATAATGCAGTTTTTGCTTCTCCCTTTAAGGGTTAGGGGTAAAGTAAACTCTCAAGGTGCATGTCCCTTCCCTTGTTAGGGAAGGCTAGGATGGGTATTAGCATACAAGAGAAAGTTGTATGGTGTATTTATGTACCAAAGAACTTAACAAAACTACACAAAAGTCAAATTGTAAACAAATGTAAAGATGAGTTTAAATTTGGCTCAAATTCAGGTATAATGCCTTATAGGATAGGATAGGATAGGATAGGATAGGGGATTCTTTGCTCTGAGCAATTCTTCATTTTCCCTTGTTTTTATAAAAGTATACACGATGGATTCGAATTCAACACAGGGATACAGATAATATCTTGACGAGGATATTAGAGGAAGTAAAAACAAGTATAGCGAAAATTAGTAAAGTTAATAGGAAAAGGAGAATTATTATGCAGGGTTACAAAATTGCGGATTTACGAGAAGATGTGCGTTTAACTATCAAACAACAACACTTGGATAAAAACGGTGATGGAAGAATTAACGAGGAAAATGGTGAATTAGCAGCATTGTTGAGTAAAACAGGAAGTTCTGATATTCAAGAATTAGCTGGCAGAGATACCGCTAATGATTTAATGAATCTTTTTATGATTGGCGGTACTGCAGGTGCAAGTGCTATTATGGGAATGACGGCAAATAAAGGCTTCGAGACTGCTAATAGACCATTAACAAAGAAAGAAATCGCAGTTGGAGTAAAAACAGAGCAACTTATTAATCCAAAACTTACTAAAGCGGAAGCAGAATTGACATTTATTAATTCTATGCGTGAAGGACGAAGACAAGGAAAATTTTATAGTAAGTTTTGTTTCGCTGCCTCATTAGGTCTTGCAGCATTGTCAACAATTTTAATGTTGTCATCAAGTGGAAAAAATAAAAAACTTAAACTTGAAGGCGAACAAACTCCGGAAAAGATTCAGCAAAAACCGGTAGAGAATAATGACTTAAAACAAAAATTTGTTGAAGGTTATAAAAATATTGGTATTGCAGAGGATACACCTGTAAAAGAATATGTTCCTAACAAAGGGGAATACTGGACGGCAATTATTAAAGCTAAATATGGCGTTGATGATAAAACTGCATTAGAAATGACACATGCAATTAAACAAGCTATTTATGATGATACAAATGCAGCAAAACAACCTCCGGTTATGTATTTGCCGGAAACTTGGAATTTTAAAGGAAAAACTTATCATTATTCAGATAGCCATGCTCAAATTGAAACTTCTACTCAATCGGGAAATGTAAAAACTGAAATGGGTAAAATGAATAAAGATATTAAATATGAATAAATAGACAAAGCTCGCCCTCCTTCCCTTGTTATTGAAAGAGGGCGACTTTTTTAAAACTTAATTCTTGTCCGCAACATCCATTTGGCGGGAGAGATGTCACGATAGTGACAGAGAGGGAATGGTGGGGGCTTATAGTTACTCTGGCACATAGACACAACTGTAGGCTTTCATATGTTTAAAGAGTAAAGTTGAAAATTGAAAGTTGTTTTAAAGTAATTAGTAGTTGCATCTATCAGTTTGGCGCGTTCCCTCTCCTCGCATTAGTGTCCAATAAAAATTTCATTGATATTTGCGGCTTTGGCGCTTCTCCCTTGATGAGAGAGCGGATTTTCGGTAGGGCGCCCGTAAAAGCATAACAAGTATATTTCGCAGTTCACGCTTCGCCCTTGATGGGAGAAGCTGAGCGGAGCTCTGATGAGGGTGAATAAAGAACTTGCTTTAAAACTTTATTACAACTAATTTTCAAGCATATTTCAATTATTACCCCTCACCCGAATTTCTAAGCTCCGATGTCGCTAAGAAATTCTTCCCTCTCCCTCAAGGGGCGAGGGGTGGAAACCTATAATATTTTAATTGGACACTAATGCTGATTAGGGCGGTAAGGACTCTTTTCCTAGTAAGGTTTGGGTTTCACCCCAACAAAAACAAAAGAAACAACAACTTGAGTAAGGTAGGGTGGGAAAAGCGAGAGCGGTTCCCACCTTTTAATTACGATATCTATTATATAGCGCCGAGCTTTTTGCAAGCTTCTAAGGCGCAATTTTGTTGGGCTTCTTTTTTAGATTTACCGCGTCCTTTCGCGATTATCTTTCCTTGCCATTCAACTTCTACTTCAAAAACAGGTTTATGAGCAGGACCTGTCACTCCGACAGTTCTATATACCGGTATGGTTTTATCAATCCCTTGAGTGTATTGTTGCAAAATATCTTTCGCATTATACTTTTCAAAATGTTTGTCTACATCTTCTGCATATTCCATTACATAATCATTAATAAATTTTTCAATCTCTTTTTCTTTTCCACTCAAATAATACGCGCCAAGAACGGCTTCTAAAGAACAAGCAATATTGGATTCTCTTTTTCTTCCGCCTTGTCTTTCTTCTGACGGGCCGAGTTTGATTAATTTATCCAGACCAATTTTTATTGCTATTTGTGCCAAAATCGCATCTGATACCAGAATAGAACGAATTTTTGAGAGTTCACCTTCCGGAGCGGTTGGATAAGCATGGTATAAAAGTTTTGAAGTGAATAATTTTAATACAGAATCGCCAAAAAACTCCAGACGCTCATAATTTTCGAGTGAATCTATATTATTTTCCTGAGTATAAGATGGGTGAGTCAATGCTTTTTTTACAAGCTCGTTTGTTTCACCAAAGATTTCTTCTAGCATGAGAAAATACCCTTAACAATATCAGAAAAATTATTTACTACGAACATGAACATATAATAATGTACTACAGGTATTGTTAAAATATAGCTGTCAGTTCTATCTAAAAATCCGCCGTGTCCGGGGAGGATGTTGCTTGAATCTTTAACTCCGGCATCACGCTTAATCATAGATTCGCACAAATCTCCGATTTGAGCAAATGCGGCAATTAATAATCCTAAAATAATGCAATGATACCAAGGAATCATAAGCACTTGTCCGAATATAAAGCAGAAAATCATACAAGATAAAGTTCCGCCAATAGAACCTTCTATGGTTTTATTAGGGCTGATAACCTTTGATAACTTGTGTTTGCCAAAATAGCAGCCTGCATAATAACACATTGAATCTGTTAAAATTACGGCAAAGAATAACAATAACGCGTATCCGGCACCTTCGGTGGTAACATTTGTTTTAATTAAACCTTCATATAACGGATGACTGCCCAAATCTCTTAAGAATAATAGATGTAGTGGGAACCAACCGCAATATACAAATCCTAAAATTGTAGTTGCAACATTTGCGATATAAGGCTGTTTGCCTCTGAATAACACAGACATAAAAGCCATGATTGAACAAGCTGTGAAAGCGAGTGCAACCATATCAAACCTGTTAAAATAAGCTAATGCCGCAAAAATAAAACTTGAAAGTATAATAATCCTTGAGCTTGGGCGAAAGCCTTTGTGCTCAAGGATTTTTACATATTCTTTCGATGCAAGTGTAACAATGATTAGCACTAAGCCAACTATCCAAAGTCCGCCTGCCATTATTGCAAATAATGCCGTAAATCCGAAGATTATACCTGTAATTAGTCTTGTTACACTTTTACTCAAATTCATTATACTGTCATAACCTCTTTTTCTTTTTCTACAACTAGAGAATCAATAATTCCAACATATTTATCAGTAAGTTTTTGAATCTTATCTTGATTGTCTTTTACTGCATCTTCAGGAAGATTTTCATCTTTTTCAATTTTTTTCAAGCTATCAACCATATCACGTCTTACGTTACGGATTGCAACTTTAGTATCTTCACCATATTTCTTAACTTCTTTAGCAGTTTCTCTTCTTCTTTCTTCTGTCAAAGGTGGGAAGTTTAATCTAATGCAAGTGCCATCGTTGTTAGGCGCAACACCCAATTCTGCTTTAATAATAGCTTTTTCTAATTCTTTCATGATACTTTTGTCAAAAGGAGTAATTACAAGTGTAACACCTTCGCTAACGCTAACTTGTGCCATTTGTCTGATTGGAGTAGGTGCACCATAATAATCTACGACAACTTTATCCAAAACTGCAGGATTAGCACGACCGGTACGAACAGAGCCAAATTCTCTCTTCATCTGAGCGATAGCCTTTTCCATTTTTTCCTCTCCGAATAAATACATTTCTTCAAGAGCTTCTGACATAATTTTCTCCTTTTTATTAAATTATTGTTTACTATATTTTTATTGTTGTTGGGCTGAAAGCCCAACCTACTACTGCGAATTAAACACTCAAAGCTGCTTAACTTACATAAGTTCCGACAGATTCGCCAGCCATAATTTTATTCAAGCTGCCTTTTGCTTTGAAATCAAATACGATTATCGGAATCTTGTTTTGCTTACATAAAGCACAAGCAGAAGTGTCCATTACTTTTAATTCATTTTTAATAATATCGTCATATGACATTGTGTCAATTTTATTGGCGTTTGGATTTGTTCTCGGATCGTCATTGTAAACTCCGTCAACGCCGTTTTTAGCCATCAACATAACTTCTGCATCAATTTCAGAAGCTCTAAGTGCTGATGCTGTATCCGTTGTGAAGAACGGGTTTCCTGTTCCGGCTGCGAATATAACAACTCTGCCTTTTTCCAAATGTCTGATTGCTCTATGGCGAACATAAGGTTCCGCAATCTGGTTCATTGCAATAGCTGTTTGGACTCTACATTCAACACCAATCTTTTTCAAAGCACATTGAAGAGCTACAGCGTTCATAACAGTTGCAAGCATTCCTACATAATCTCCAGAAGCTTGATCCATACCAAGTTTTGCGCTGTTTTTCATTCCGCGGAAAATGTTTCCGCCACCTACAACGACTGCAACTTCAACACCTTTGTCGTAAATTGACTTAATTTCATTGGCTATCATTTCAACAGGTTCATAATCAATACCGAATTGCTGATTTCCAAGCAATGCTTCCCCGCTGATTTTTAATAACACACGTTTATACTTTGTACCCATTAGTTACCTCTCATTATTACACTTATAGTATTAAAAAAGTGCGAAAATGTAAAGCATATTGCCTGACAAAATCGCATTTTTATTAAAACCAATTGCACACATCTTCTTGGCAAAGAGAACTTTCCAAGTCTTGCATAATGTTTAATCTGGTCATTTCATATGTAACAGGTGTTATTGAAATCTTGTTATTTCTAACGGCAGCAATATCAGTGGCTGCATCTTCCGGTTCGTTAATCAATTCACCTGCCATCCAATAATAGACTTTTCCTCTTGGGTCAACTCGGCGTTCATATGCGTCTGTAAACATTCTGCTACCGAGCTCCGTGATTGCAATTCCTGCAATATCCTCTTTATCCAGCCCGGGGATGTTTATATTCAAAATTGTTTTAGGAGGAATTTTATATTTATCCAAACGATTTAGTAATTGTGCAACAAAAGCTGCAGCGAAGTGAAAATCTTCGTATTCATTTCTTAGACTAGCTAAAGAGGTTGCAATACTCGGATAACCCATCATTGCGCCTTCCATTGCACAGCTAACCGTTCCTGAATAAAGAATATCGGCGCCCAAATTCGGTCCGTGATTGATTCCAGAAATCACTAAATCCGGTAGTTCATCTTTTGATAAAATCGCATTAATCGCAAGCTTTACACAGTCCCCAGGGGTTCCGGTTGTCATCCAACAACGTTTAGAACCGTATTTTGCATCGACTTCTTCAACTCTTAATGGAGTATGAAGAGTTAGAGAATGCCCAGCGGCACTTCTTTCTCTATCGGGAGCTACTACATAAACATCGTGTGATGGTGCAAGTGCTTCGATTAGTGCACGGATACCATTTGCCAAAATTCCATCGTCATTAGAAATAAGTATTTTCATTTTTTGCTCCCTCTGTTGAATACTTTTGTATTATATCAGGTTGGGGGGATGTTGTATACAACTCAAATTTGTAATGAGGATTAAAGAAATAAAACAAGTTAAAAATGATTTGCGATGTTGGCAAAAATTGACTGCTACCCACCCGCATTCGTAACTTTCGCATCGCTCAAGAACGACTGCGACCTCCTTGGTTAGGGCGGTAGTGACTCTTTCCCTTATTGGTGAATGAATGGACTTTTTAAAAATTGTTACAAAACTTTACAATCAATTTTACTTGGAATTTCCTTTGTTTCGTTCAAAGAATTGTATATGTAAAATAAACAATTCTTTAAAATTCGGTAAAATATTTTATACATTCTTTATATGGAAAAAAAAATCAAAAATTCATCTTTACATTTCCTTTACAAATGTATTAAGAAGGGCAATTTTTATTTTGTTCTGCTTTTAAATACATGTATAAGTTGTTATAATCAGCTTAGGGATGGTAGTGTGAAGTTACAAAAGCCGAATCAACAACTGCCGAATTAGAAGAAATTGTATGATAAATAAAGTAAGTGTAGAAACAAATCCTAGAATCATAAATAGCAAAAGAACCCGTAAGAATGAGAACATAGCGAGTCAGCAAAATCCAAACTTTAAAGGGTTGGGCGGTGTGCTTTTAACTGGTATGCAAGCTTGTGAAAGAATGCCAATGGTTAACGTGGCTGTTATTGACATGTTATCTGCGATTTTACCTAGAACTATTGTAGAATCTATGACCAACTGGTTTGCAGGGTTTGAAGCATTTAGACGAGAATCTTCCGGCTTGGTTGTAAACTGTTTGATACCAAGTTTGATTACTTTAGGCATTGCTAAAGGTATAAATGGCGGATTTATGCCAAAAGGCGTTGATATGTCTGAATGTTGGGCTGACAGTTCTATGATTGATAAGGCAAAAACTTATTACATGGAAGCTTCTTCTCCCGACAAGGTAAAAGAATCTTTGCGTAATATTATAGCTGATACAGAAGGTTTTGAAGGAAAGAATAAATTATCATTCAAAGATATTTTATCAAAAGAAGAATTAGATAGTTATGCAGAAAAACTTGCAAAGCTTACAAGGGAAGATATGCCTAAAAAATCTTTAGCGCAAAAAATCAATCATGGCTTTAAAGTTTGCATAGGTAAAGAAAAAAGAGAAATAGACCCCGTTACTGAAATTGCAAATTCTATTGTTGAAAAAACCAGAATCGCAGAAAATTTAAAAGTTGCAGGAAAGGGTGATGCTGTTACAGCATCGTCTGTTAATACTTTGTTAAAAGATTCTGTAAAATTCTACAAAGGTTTGCAAAAAGCCGGTGATAAAGTTACTGTAGAAGAATTTGCAAAACGAAGCAAAAATTTGGTTAGAACAAAGAGTGGTTTAGGCTTGGCAGTCGTTCTTCCATTAGCTATTTCTATGCAATACATTAACAGATGGATTACCGGTAAACTTTCCGGAGTTAAAGGTGCTCCTATTTATGATGATTTTGGTAAAAATGGTAAAGAAAGCATTGAAGATGCACCAAAATCAAGAGAAGGATTGTTGCGACAAAAACTTATATCTATATCATCAATGGTCGGTGTTTCACTTCTTTCTATGATGAAAAAACCAACATTGGGAATGCTAGAATTTAAGGGAATGTTCCCAACGATGGATCAGGCTAGAATAATTTCTACTGCTACATTTGCTTCTCGTATGGCAGCAGCTGACGATAAAAACGAATTAGCAGAAGCTACTGTTAGAGATATTGCAACATTCTCAAGTTTGTATTTCTTGGGTGATTATGCTGCAAAAGCTGCTGCAACTGTAATTCAAAATAAAACAGGTATAAAATTATTAAACGAAACAAAACAATTAGATAAAGATGCGAATGTATTCCAAAAAGCTTGGCATTGGGTAAAAGATATTAATATCAAATCTTCCGAAGAAGTCGTTAGTGCAACGGAAGAAGGTTTGAAAGCAAAAGGTTTGAAACCGACTGCAGAACAGCTTAATATCATTAAAAAAGAACTTAAACATGCAACAAATTTACGTTCAGCTTGCCAAGGAACAAGTATTGGTGTATCATTAGCATTGTTAGGGATTGTGATTCCAATTTTCACAAGAAAAAATACCAAGAAAAAACATGAACAAGCTTTGAAGCTCGCTCAAGAAAGCTCTCCTGTAACAGCCGATAAAAATGAAGCGAAGGAATCAGTTACTCCTTTGAATGTAAAATATTCAAAACTAACAGCAGGATTCCGCGCAGATAAACGTTAAGGTAATTATGAAAGTACAACAAATTCCACAACAAACAACTATTCCAAACCAACAAAAGGTTCAATTTAAGGGTGCATTAGATAGCAGTCTAAGATTTTTTGCGACTAATCAGGCAGTTGGAGCTAATGCTATCGATTTAGCGTCAATGGTTGCGCCACGTTCTATTAGTGATACCGCAAAACGTGGACCGGCTGCAGGTTTAGAAACATTTAGACGTGAAGTTATGGGTACGGTTAATGATACTTGTGTTGGTTTATTTGGTGCCGCAGCCGGTGCATTAATTGCAAATGGTATAAACAAAAAGTTTGGGATGAATGTAAATAAATTGTTTACTGCTCCTGAAACTTTGAACATTTTAGCTGAAAATAAATCTGAACAAATAAAAGATAAAAAATCTCAACTTGAATATATCAAAAAGACTTTGTCTAATGTGAAAGCATATAACCCAACAAGTGAGGCTTCTGATGCCGAAGGTTTTGTCAAACTTTCACAAAAAACGATTGACGAGTCTGCAGAATTCTTTGATAAAGCTTTAACAAAGAAAATGAATTTTAATGAATGGGCAAAAGATGGATCTGCTGATGCTAAGAATGTAATCTTGAACAAGATTACGGAAGATACCGGTGCCCAATCAAGATATATTTTGGAATCTACTGATAAAAAGATTAAAAGTGAAACAAGCCTAAAATCATTGTTGAATGATATTTATATTGTTTCAGATTCGTTTAATAACAAAAAAGTAAATGCGGCTTTTGAAGAACAAATTAAATCAGGAAAAGCTGTTAAAGACAATGCCTTCATAAAAGGCGTTACTAAGTTTATGAAATCTCGTGCCGGAGCAGGTTTTGCGGTTGCTTCTGCAATCGGACTTTCTGTTCAGCCAATCAACATGTATCTGACTAAATTAAAAACAGGTACTGATGGTTTTGTCGGTGTAGAAGGTCGTTCAAAAGATGATTCTGCCGGATTTAAAGGTATTAAAGTTGCATCAAGCGCAGCGTTCTTTAGTATGATTTTGGCAACATTAAATATGTCACCACTTAAATTCTTAAAAGCTCCTTCTAAATTTATGGACAAAATGGCATTCACCGGTAAAATGCCTACTGTTAACCAATTGAAGGGTATTTATGGTGTGACAATTATTTCAAGAATTTTCTCTGCTCGTGATAAAGATGAACTTAGAGAAGTGCTTACTAAAGACACACTTGGCTATTTAAGCTGGCTTGTTCTTGGTGATATTGTTAACAAGCTTGCTGCAGACGGTTTGGATAAAACTGTTATGAATTATAAAAAAGGCATGGAAAAATGTGCAAATCCATTTAAGCGTACCTTTAGCGCAGCTTTGAAAACAAGAGATGAAATATTGATTGAAACATTGGCTAAGAACGGTAAGTCTACAACTAAGAAAGTTGGCGACAAGACTATTGCTAAAACATTCAAAGAATTAGAAAAAGATATCGAAACATTGAGCCCTCAACTTCAAAAAGCTACTAAAAAACGTTTAAAAGTCCTGAATGCAGCTCAATTGTCAGGCTACTTGTTCTCTGGTTTGGTATTAGGTTTAGGTATTCCAAACTTAAATATCTATGTTACAAATATGCTTGATAAAAAGAGAAAAGCTGCACAAGCAAAAGAACAAAAAATTGTTGCTTAGGTTATTTTAATGACTGGTAGATACATTCTCCGTCATTGCGAGAAAATCTGTGATTTTCGTGGCAATCCAGATGGAATTAGTCGGTTTTACAAGAAGTACATATTTTAAAAATCCAACATGGAACTTTTTTGCTTTTTCATCGTCTTAATCTATAGAGAAGATGGAGGAGATTTTATGAGCAGAGCTTATAGTAATGCTGAATATATTGACAGCACAGAGATGGAAAGAAATTTACCAAAAACTTTCAGCACGATTGTTAATAACGATGATATTTTGCAAATGTACTTGAAGGAAATTGGGCGCAAAAAAATGCTTTCCAGAAGCGAAGAGCTGGAACTTGGACGAAGGATTCAGGAAGGAAATTGGAAAGAAAAAGAACAGGCTAAGCGCGAATTGATTCAAGCAAATTTAAGACTTGTAGTAAGTATTGCAAAAAAATACATAGGGCAAGGCGTGCTGTTTATGGACTTGGTGCAAGAAGGGTCGCTTGGTTTAATTAAGGCGGCAGAAAAATTCGATTACAAAAAGAATTTCAAATTTTCAACTTACGCAACTTGGTGGATAAAGCAGACAATAATTCGCGCAATTTCAAATCATTCTAGGACAATTCGTATTCCGGTGCATATGTTGGAAAAAATCCGAAGATATAAAAAAGCCTGTCATATTGCAGCTTGTGACGAAACAATGGATGTGGATAATGAAACTATTGCAAAGATTTCCGGATTGGATGTTAAAAAGATTGATGAAGTTAAAAGCGCACTCAAAAAAGAGCCTGTAAGCCTTGATACATATGTAACGGACGATTTGTGTATTCAAGACTATGTGGAAGATACGTCATACGCTTCGCCAGAAAATAATATCCAGAAAATTTTACAAGCCAGAGATGTTAAAAAATTACTTAATACCTTGGAAAAACGAGAACGTGAAATTTTAATCAAAAGATTTGGTATTGACTCAAAAGAACCAAAGACTCTCGAACAAATTGGTAATGACCTTGGATTTTCGAAAGAAAGAATTCGCCAATTGGAAAATATTGCACTACAAAAATTGCGAAGAACAGAAAAGATTACAAAACTTAGAACTTATCTGGAAGATGATGAATAATTAGTGTTTGTCTTTGTTATATACCACATAACCGCCATATATTGATAACGCAGCACAAACTATTCCTATACCTATTTTTAAGAATAAATTATTATTGGAGTAATTTTCTTTTTGTTCCAATATTTTTTTGTACTTAAGAATTTTTTTATACAATTTAGCCTCTGTTTTATCCAGCCCTTGTGCTTTAAAATTCTTGGCTAGAGCGTCCATCGGGTTATATCCTTCTTTGTTTTCCAAAGCTTTAAAATATTTATTTTCAAAATCTTTTGAGATTCCGACTCTGTAATTTTTAGTTTTATCTTCATTGTTTAAAAATTGGTCATTCAAACCAAGTGCGTCAGAGAAAAATATCATGTTGTGATAAGCTCCTGCCGGTTCTGCAAATTTTGCCTGAATAAATTCTTTCTGGTTTTGCAATTGTTTTTGTTGAATTTTTAAGATATCAGCAAGAACTTTTGCTTGGGTATTATTATATTTTATCTTGCCTGAATCGTGATTTGTAGCGCCAATAATAAAACTATCAGGAGCCCAGTTGCGTTTCAAAAAAGCATCATTGCTTCCCCAATCTTGTGACAAATAATCAGATGTGTAAATCTTAATTCTATCTTTTACACAAGGTTTAAGGGTGTAAGAATCGTAGACGCTGAAATTTTCGCCGGAAGTTGCAAATTCGTACATTATGTTTTTAAAATCTTTGCCCTTAACTTTTTGTACTTCATCTTCAATGATGTTCAATATTTTTCCATCATAAAATCTTCTTTTTGTGTTATTGTTTTGAATTTGCGGCTGCATAACATATGTCCACGCTGCATCAACTCTTATCCCATCAAATCTTTTGGTGTAAAAATTAACTTTTTCTCTTAATAGTTTTTCCCCTTCAGGTGTGTCTAGGTTCAGTGCCGGCAAGCCCCAACCAACAGTTGTGTTTTTAAGAAAAGCTTTTGGATTAGCCCAAACTTCGTCGTAAGAAAATCCGCAAAGCATATCCGCGTCAAGCTTTAACCCCTTTTTATTCAATTCATTTTTTGCATTTTTTAAACTATCTTCTGCTAAAAATTGTTTGAAGTAATAAAAATCGATGTCCTTATTTTTTATTTGTTTAATTTCATTTATTCTATTTTTTCGCTCAGCTTCTGTTACTATATCAGAATTAAACAAATTTTTGTCAATATTATTCCACTGCGTGTAGTCGTTTGTGTTGTTGATATCTCTCAATGCTCGATATAACGCTTTTGCTTCTAATTTACTCTCATTTTCTTTTTTATATGCTTCAAACGCATCCTTAAATTTTCCTTCTTCGTAAATTTTATACAATATTTTTTCTTGCGGTGAATCTTTGCCTATAACATTTTCGAAACGAATGTTTGAATTTTTGTTGTTGGCGATTAATTTTGAATAATCTTCCGGACTTGTGTATTTTTTTATATCAATATTTTGTTCACCCAAATCCATAGAAGTTCCGGAATAAATCGGATATTCGCTATTGTGACAATGATATTGCCCCGTTGGAAGGAGTTGGATTTCATTTATTCCCCAATACGTTTTTGCAAAATCGAAAAATTTAGCACTTTCCTCTGTTCCCAAACTGCCGACTCCGGTTTTGTTGGGAAGCGAAGTTGAAGGTACTATTAACAGTGATTTCCCACGATTACCGGCTTTGTTTTTCGCTTGGATAAGCGTACTTTGATAATCCGGAATTTCATTGTTTTTTAGTCTTCTTTGGAAGGTTATGTTATTATTTGCGCAAATTTTCATAACTACACACCTATCTATATTAAAACGCGATAAATTCTAAATTTGCCGTTTTATGTAGATTTGTTAAATATGCATACTAAAAATTGCAATAACTCTTTATTTACGGTAACATTTGAGATATGAGTGTGAATAAGGAGGACTCTTAATGTTCAAAAAATTATTAAAAGGAATGGTCGCATTAGGTGTACTATTAATGCTAAACAATCCTGCACAAGCTTTCTATACAGATATGAACGAAAGCCACTGGGCATATCAGTCAATCAAATTCTTAACAGAAATTGGTGTTGTAGTTGGTTATCCTGATGGAACGTATAAACCTGACATCCCTGTAACAAGAGCTGAATTTGCATCTATGGCAATCAAAGCACTTGGTCAAGAAGATGCTACAGTCACTCAAGACATCCATTTCTCAGACATAGAACCTAGCTTCTGGGCTTACAATATTATCAAAAAAGCTGTTTATTTTGATTTGATTCCAGATGCTGACGGTCAAAGATTCAGACCTTATGAATCTGTAACAAGAGCAGAAGCAATTTCAATTGCGGTTAACGCTCTAACTACTTCACAAATAAGTGAACAAAGAGCTAAAGATATTATTTCTAAGAGCTATGAAGATTATACACAAATGCCGGCTTGGTTCTTGATTTCAGCAGCTAAGGCTCAATTGCTTGACTTAATTATCGTTATGCCGGGTAATGAAGGTAAATTGGAATCAGACAGACCTGCAAACAGAGCAGAAGTTGCAGCTATTTTATACAAAATGATGCAAGAAGCTAAGCTTAATCCAAACGCTAAGTTAGCAGAAAATATGCAAAAGAGAACAGCAGAAGGTTATATCGTAGATAATGTAAGAGTTCAAGGTTCTATTGGTATTATCCCTGCAGGTGCAATTATTCCTATCAAAATGGAAACTGTAGTTGGTTCTCAAATTTCAAATGTAGCTGATATTTATACAGCAAAAGCTCCTAAAAATATCGTAACAAAAGATAAATACCTTTTGATTTCAGAAGGCAGTGACTTGAAAGGTCAAGTAAAATTTGTTCAAAGAGGTAAGACATTTAAACAAAACGGTCAAATTATCGTTAAGAACGAACTTCTTGTAACTCCAAATGACCAAGCGGTTATGTTATATGGTGTTGCAACTCTTGACCCATCAAAAATCGGTTTCTGGAGAAGAATATTCAAGGGTGCTAAAGTTTTAACAATGCCTGGACAAATTGTTAACATTAGACTTCTTGGACCATTGAAAATTGATTTAACTAACGGTTATATTTACGAATAGTTAAAATAATAAATCAAAATTAAAACGAGCTCTTGTTGATAAAAGCAAGAGCTTGTTTTTTGCAAAATAATTAAGTTTTGTCAGCTTAGTAAAGCTGACCTACTTTTTAGTTATTCAATGATTTGTGGTTCTCGTTGAAAATATGATGGAAAGTTCTTCTTGTAATCTGCTAATTCAGTACAATAAGCTTCCATATCTAAAGAAATTCCGGCTTTTAACGGGAATGTTTTCACCCCGAGAGATTTGTACATAGCTCTCATAAATACATTAGAGATGGCATCACTTCCACGCTCCCAAGGAGTCGCATGTGCCATAATCCAACGGATTTCTGCGATTGTTTCGTTCAAATCTTCCATTTGACACTCTTTAATATTCTTGCTGTCAAAAGCAGCTTTAAAAACATCATATAAATCAAACACTTTATTTAATGCATAGTCTACACATTTCCAACTTCCGTGTTGAAGGTAATGTGCGTCTTTGCAGATTTTGGCTCTTGTTAGTTCAATATCACTGTAAGGATTTTTTAAGGGATGAAGAGCAACCTTATCTAAACGTTCTTGATATGACTTGTATCTATTTATATTAGAATAATTTGTACATAAATTACACCCAAACCAATTTGATTTGTTCAGCCAACCCTCTTTTTTATAACGTAAAATGCCACTATGCTTAACTTTGTTGATATCAAACGTAAGTCTGTTTGCATAACGAATGCCGGAAGCAATAAATTTTAAAACATTTTCTCCGGATGTATTATTGCGTATCATATTGACAGCTTTATCAGCAGTAGTTTTGGTTTCTTGTGCCCATAAAGGATTTTTGCCATAACCTCGAATTGGTACAAAAAAATCAACCTGCTTAAATTTAAGTTTAGGCGAATTGATATTTGCAGTAAAATTTAGCGATGTTAAATTTGTAATTTGCATACTATTTTAAAACCGGTAAAAAAGTTTTTTTGTTAGTAATTTTAAGAAGGTGAGGACACTTACGTTTTCCTCACCTTACTTCAAATATATTTGTAGTGTGCATTTTATGCACCTTTAATTTATGTATTACTTTTTAATAACTTCAAGAACATCTTTTCTATTAACAGTTTGTTGTTCAGATGTATCAAGGTTTTTGATTGTTACTTTTCCTGACGCGATTTCATCTTCGCCCAAAATCAATGCGAATTTTGCAAGCTTAGAAGCTTTTTCCAATTGTTTTACAAACTTTTTGTTAGTTAAGTCAAATTCGCAAGTCACACCGGCTTCGCGCATTTCTTCCGTTAGTTTAATAGCTTCAAGCGGGTTGTTACAAACGATATATGCGTTCAATTTTTCATCTTCTTTTTGTCCGATTAAAGATGCCAATCTTTCCATACCCATTGCAAAACCAATTGCCGGAGTGTCTTCTCCGCCCAAGTTTCTAACTAAGCTATCATATCTTCCGCCGCCGCAGACTGCGTTTTGTGAACCCAAGTTGTTTGATTTGATTTCAAAAACAGTTCTGTTATAGTAATCTAAACCTCTTACAAGAAGTTTATTGATTGAGTAATTGATATTTAGAGCATCTAAATAACCTTTCAATTCATTGAAGTGGTTTGCACAATCTTCACAAATAAAATCGGATTGAATTACTTCTTGAATTTCCGGTTTGGCATAAATTTCTTTGCATTCTTCTACTTTACAGTCCAAAAGTCTTAGCGGATTTTTTTCGTATCTTGCTTGACAATCCGGACAAAGTTCGCTCAAATATGGTTTGATTACTGATTTTAATTTCTTTTTAAATTCTTCTCTGCATTCAGGGCAACCTAGGGAGTTTAACTCAACAGATAAATCATTTAAGCCAAGAGCTTTTAGGTAATTTACTGCCATCAAAATTACTTCTGCGTCAGCCGTTGCTTGTTTAATACCAAAAACTTCTACACCAACTTGATGGAATTGTCTTTGTCTGCCTGCTTGCGGACGTTCATAGCGGAACATTGGTCCTTTGTACCAAAGTTTAACCGGTGCTGCAAGTCTGTGCATTCCGTTTTCAATAAATGAACGAACAACACCTGCTGTGTTTTCCGGACGAAGTGTTAAAGAGCGCTCACTTTTTTCAAAAGTGTACATTTCTTTGTTAACAATATCTGTAGTATCGCCAACACCTCTTGCGAAAAGTTCAGTTGCTTCAAAAATTGGAGTGCGGATTTCTTTTGCGCCAAATTTTGTAAAAACTTCGTTAGCTTTGGTTTCCATAAAGTGCCAAAGTGGCATTTCTGGAGGTAATATATCTTTTGTTCCTTTTTGTACTTTTATTATTGCCATAATTTTAATTCCCTTATATACTAATAATTACTTACTATTGTACTATATGAATACATTAAGTAAACAATATTTGAAAGGTGGATAATATGGGAATAAAAATTACAAAAATGCAAGGATGCGGTAATGATTTTGTAGTGTTGGATTATGAAGAATTTTTGAAAATGGGAATTTCTATGTCAGACGCTGCAAAAAAACTTTGTGATAGGCATTTTGGCGTTGGTGCTGATGGGCTTATTATTCCCAATACAAATGTAGAAGATGCTGATATTGGTTGGTATTTTTACAATTCTGACGGCTCTACTGCTCAAATGTGCGGTAACGGAATGAGGTGTTTTGCAAAATATGCTTATGATAAAAAACTTGTAGACAAAAATGAATTTTCAGTTAAAACTCTTGCCGGAATTATTTCTCCACGTATTATGGATGATGGTTTGGTAAAAGTAAATATGTCAAAACCGATTCTTGTATCAGAAAAAATTCCGTTTGTTCCAAACAGTAATATGAATTACAAAATGGCGGTTAAGAATCTGATTTTTGAAGGATGTGCTGTTTCTATGGGAAATCCGCATTTTGTAATTTTCGCTTCACCGGAAAATGATTTACTTAAACTTGCAAAAGAATACGGTCCTTTGATTGAAACAGCGGCTGAATTCCCTGAAAAAACAAACGTAGAATTTATAAAAATATTATCACCAAGTAAAATTAAATTGTGCGTATGGGAACGTGGTTGCGGAATTACTTTGGCTTGCGGAACCGGAGCTTGTGCAAGTGTTGTTGCGGGAATTTTAAAAGGGTGTCTTGAACATTCTGTAGAAGTTGAACTTCTTGGTGGAAAAGTCCGTATTGACTGGGACGGTGATAAAGTCCTTACTGTAAAAGACGTGTTCTTGACCGGCCCTGCTGAATATGTTTTTGAAGCGGAATTGTAGAAAAGCTATAATCGCAAATTTTACATATAATCCCCTCATGGCAAATGAGGGGATTATAAATGTGTAGTATTTTATGTAAACAGTTTTTCAAATCTCTGCATAGCTTCAATTGTATTTTCTTTTGAGCCAAATGATGTTAGTCGGAAATAGCCTTCACCGTTTCTGCCGAATCCAGCTCCTGGAGTACCAACTACTTGTACGTTTTCTAACAAGTAATCAAAGAATTCCCAAGATTTCATATTGTTAGGGCATTTTAGCCAAATGTATGGAGAATGTTTTCCGCCTACGTGCCAAATATTGCATTTTTTAAGCGTATCAGAAATCACTTTTGCATTTTCTTTATAATAATTAATATTTTCCTTGATTTCTTTTTGACCTTCCGGAGTGAAAACAGCTTCTGCAGCTCTTTGTACAATATAAGGAACTCCATTAAATTTTGTAGTTTGGCGTCTTAGCCACATTTTATTAAGTTTGCCCAAAGTCTTTGGAACAATTGTGTACCCGCATCTTGTACCGGTGAAACCAGCTGTTTTAGATAAAGAGCAGAACTCAATAGCACATTCTTTAGCGCCTTCTATTTCATAAATGCTTCTTGGTAAATTTTTGTCAGAAATAAAACATTCGTAAGCTGAATCGAAAAGAATAACTGCATTCATTGATTTTGCATAATCAACCCAAGCACGCAATTGTTCTTTGTTATAAACTGCACCGGTTGGGTTGTTTGGAGAACAAATATAAATAATATCAGCTTTTACATTTTTATCAGGTAAAGGTAAAAACTCATTTTCACCATTTGCATCAACGTAAACAACTTTTCTGCCAGCCATAATGTTTGTATCAACATATACCGGATAAACAGGATCTGGAACTAATACAGTGTTTTCTTTAGCAAACAAGTCTAAAATATTACCCAAATCGCTTTTTGCACCGTCAGAAATAAATATTTCGTCCAAATCTAATTCAACATTATGATTTTTGTAGTACTTTTGAACAGCTTCGCGCAAGAAATCATAACCTTGTTCCGGACCGTAACCTCTAAAGCTTGCTTGAACTCCCATCTCGTCAACAGCTTTGTGCAAAGCGTCTACTACAGCCTTGCATAATGGCAAAGTAACGTCACCGATTCCAAGCCTGATTACTTTTTTATCAGGATTATTAGAAATAAATTCGTTTACTTTTTTGGCTACTGTTGAAAATAAATAACTTTGTTCAAGATTGTCATAATTTGTGTTTATGTTCATACTGTCCTCTGTGTTCTTGTTGGGCTGAAAGCCCAACCTACTAATGATACTTAACCTTGCATTAATTCATCATAATTAAGTTTATGTGCGCGAGCATAATTGATGAATTCTTTTTCTTTTTCTGAAACTCTAATTTGAAATGCTAATACAACTCCATTTGTCGGTTTGCGTCCTGCTCCAGCTCTTTTACCGCCACGACCATATTTTTTTGCATAATATGTATCACCGGAAAGTTGCTCAAACTCTTCTTTACTTATCAATATTTCATCAGGTTGTAATTCGCTTGCCAATTTTTTTACTACAAAACCTTCTGAGTCTTTAACATAGATATAAGTCATGATTGAGCCTCCTTAAGCCTTTTTGATGCAAGGTCTATATAATAATCAGGTGCCTTATTTGATCTTTTTTCATAGACAAGTCCAATTAGTATCACGCAATCATTCCTATAAGCAAATAATGAGCGCACATCGTTGGTTTTTATCTCAAAGATATCACCTCTTAAGTGTCTTCTTTTTACGTATTCAATACCCCGATTGGTGATAGTATTGTAATCTTCTTCGATTTGCTTTTGCTGTCTTACCGTTAGCTTGTTGATTTCTTTTTCAGCCTGTTTTAGCTTTTCTACACGGAATTTCATGTCAGCACCTTTTCTATTATTATAACTTATTTTTAGATTTTGTCAACGCAATCAAATATCCTATTGGTCGTTTTCTTTATGTTTTCCTTCCATCAATTTTTCAAAATCAGAAGGTTTGATATTTTGGATAAAATCTTTGAATTCTTGTGCTTCTTCTTCGTCTTTGGCTGTATCAGTTGAAACAGAGCCATTCATCAAAACATTTGCAGTCACAAAAATTGGTGCTTCTGCTCTCATTGCGACAGCGATTGCATCAGATGGACGAGCATCAATTTCAAGTGTTTCGCCATCTTTAGTCAAGAATAATGTTGCATAATAAGTATCTTTTTCAACATCATTAATCTCGATTTTTTCAAGTTTGTAACCTGTTTTTTCAATAATATTTGTCACTAAATCGTGTGTCATGGGACGTGCTACAACAAGCCCTTCAATACATCTAATAATTGCACTTGCTTCTGCAGAACCTATCCAGATTGGCAAAGCTTTTCTATTATCTAAATCGTGAAGTACAACAATCGGCGAGTTTGTTCTCACATCAAGTGCTATACCCATAACTTTCATCTCTATCATAATAACCTCGTATTTAAACTCATTTGCGAATATTATATCACAAGCCTAATTTATATGGTATAATCCGATGTATGAAATTCAATGTTGTATATAATAACCAAATATCCGGCTGGGAAAAAGCTTTAAAAAAATTGAAATCTGTATTAGAGATTAAAAATGCAGAATTCAAACTTTTTGATATTGATAATTTGCAAAATTACGGTGATTTTACATTTGTAATCGGTGGTGACGGAACTTTGCTTAAAACAGCAAGATTTTATTCAGCTTCACCGGTTCTCGGGATTAATCTAGGAAGGCTTGGATTTCTTTCTCAAGCTGGGATTGATGAAATTGGACAAGTTGTTGATAAAGTTTTGGAGAACAAATTCTCTACAGAAGAACGTTTGATGTTGGAATCAGATAACAAATTTGCGTTGAATGATTTTGTTATAAAAGGATGTATGCCATCACGTACATCAAAATTCTTTTTAGAAATAAATGGTAAGTTCGTATGTGACTATATTGCAGATGGTTTAATTATTTCAACCCCAACAGGTTCTACAGCTTATGGGCTTTCTGCGGGGGGGCCTGTTTTGTTTCCGACGCTTGAAGCTTTGGTAATAGTTCCGATTTGTCCGCATACTCTCAATGTTCGTCCGCTTGTTGTTCCTGTAGGCGAAACCATTACGGTTAAAACTTCCGACAAATTGCTCTCAGTTGCGATTGATGGTTTTGAAACAACAGAGTGTGTAAAACAAATTTCTATCAAGACTTCTGATAAAAAAGCAAAACTTGCGTTTTTGAATGACGATGGATTTTATTCTGTTCTTCGTAATAAATTGCATTGGGGTGTGTCTTTGACTGCGCAATAAGTTTTAGAGATGTCTGTACTTCCTTTTATAAAGAAGGGGATGTAGCACTTGTTTACTTAATCTAATCCACATCATTTCATATAAAAATATGAACATATGTCGGATTTTCTCGTTTATAATATTATAATAAGTTAGTTATATATTTGAGCAGATGAAAAGTAATAAATTAAAAATATTTCTTTCTATAGTTTGTATAACCGTAGCAATGCCGGTTTTTGCCATACAAACAGTTCAAATTGAGAAGAATTCTGCTCTTACCCTCAATGATTGTATAAAAATTGGGCTCAATAATAGCCCTGTTGTAAGAAAATATATTCTTAATCTTGATATTGCAAAATCAAGCGTTGGCGTAGCAAAATCTGCTTATTTCCCAAGTCTTAGCTTGGGTGCCGGTTATAAGCAAGGGTTTGGAGAGCGCACTCACAATTATGGCAGCTATAATTCACGCACATTACCGAGTTTTGATGCTTCTTTGTCACAATTGTTATGGAACTTTGGAAAAACTGACGCAAATATAAGAATGGAAAAGTTCAATAAAATTGCGGCAGAATTTGATTTTGATGAATCTGTTCTGACTACGATTTTTAATGTAAAACTTCAATATTATGGAGTTTTGGCAGCAAAATCTTTAATGGAAGTAGAACGTTTGAATGTGCAAATCAACGAACGTAACTATCAAAGGACATTAGCTTATTTTGATGAAGGCATAAAATCAAAAATTGATTTAGTTAATGCGGAAGTAAATTTGAGTGATTCAAAAGTTGCTTTTGTAAAAGCCGAAAATACTTATAAAAATGCAATTGTAAGTTTGAACAATTCCATGTACGTAGCTTACGCGCCGGAATATCGGATAGAAAATACAGAAACATTCAATCTTGCAAATCCTTATGTACCAATGAGTTTAACTAATATTGAAAATTATAAAAAACTTTTGGTAAATCCAGAGGATATTGCGGATGCTGTTTATACGGTAAAAGCTGAAAAGAGCGATGTTTTGCGCAATTATGTTTTTCAAAAATATCCATATACATTTGAAAAATCAGTTGAGATTGCAAAAGAAAACCGTCCGGACTTAAAAGCTCTTAATGCTTCAATAAAAGCAATGAAACAATATGTTCTTCTAACTAAACGTCAATATTTGCCTGACTTAAAAGGCGGTGTCGGATATAGTTATGCAAACAATAGATATTACGCAGATAGTGGAATGAACGTTTCGCTGAATCTTAATACTACATTTAATATGAAACAAGTTAAACACGAAATTGATATCGCTAATTCACAACTTAACCTTGCAAAAACAGAAGTAGATTTACTTAACCAAAATTTATATTTTGATATCCAAAAAGCTTATGTTGATATGATTCAGTTGGAAAAACAAATTCCGCTTTTAGAAACAAAAGTTCGTCAAACTTTGGAAAATCTTGAACTTGCAGACGGACGCTATGCAGTTGGTTTGGGTGATTATATTCAATTGCAAGATGCAAGAGTAAACTATAATAATGCTCAAAGTTCATACGTTCAAGCGGTTTATAATTACAATGTAGCTCGTGCGACATTAGAACGAGAAATTGCTCTACCGCAAGAAAATACGCTTACGGTAGAAGATGTAAAAGATTATCAAAAAGATTTAAAGAAACAAGAGACACAAGAGCAAAAACAGATTCAGAAGCAAAAAGCTTCTACAAAAAAGATTAAAAATAAAAAGGATAATGTATGAACATTATAGATAAATTAAAAAAATTGAAAATAAAGAAAAGATACATTTGTATTCTTATAGGCATTTTATTTGTCGGATTTATTTCTTTCTCTGCGGCTAAAAAAAATCACGTAGAATACGAAACAGCTGAAATTCAGCGCCGAACAATCACTCAAGTAGTAGAAGCTTCCGGCACGATAAACCCTGTTAACACAGTTTCTGTCGGTTCGACTGTATCAGGTTTAATAAGTGCAATTTATGTGGATTTTAATTCTAAAGTTACAAAAGGGCAGCTCCTTGCAGAAATTGACCCAAGAACATTTCAGGCAACTGTTGATCAAAATGCTGCAAACGTGGCTTCTGCAAGAGCGGATTTAGCTAACAAACAAGCTGCTTATGAAATGAGTGCAAAAACATTAAGAAGATACAAAAATCTTTACGCAAAAAGTTTTATTCCAAAATCTGAACTTGACCAAGCAGAAGCAGACTACAAAGCAGATTTAGCGCAAGTGAATGCTGCAAGGGCTAAAATTACTCAAACACAAGCGCAGTACAATCAATCTATGGTAAATCTTAATTATACCAAGATTACTGCTCCTGTTAGCGGCATGATAATTTCTCGTGAAATTGACCTTGGACAGCCGGTTGCAGCAAGTTTTCAAGCTCCGGAATTGTTCACGATTGCACAGGATTTAGAGAAAATGCAAATTGAAGTGAACGTATCAGAAGCTGATATTGGTGAAGTTAAAGAAGGGCAAGATGTAACTTACACGCTTGACGGGTATCCAAACAGCGAATTTTATGGAAAGGTTACTCAAGTAAGAATTTCTCCAACTACCGTTTCTAACGTTGTAACTTATTCAGTTATTGTAACGGTTGATAATAGCGATTTAAAATTAAAACCCGGCATGACTGCGAATGTTTCTATAATTACAGCGAAAAATGAAAACGTACTTGCGGTTCCAAATATTGCTCTAAAATTCACTCCAAAAACTGACGGTACAAAATACAAAACTCAAGGGCTTTGGGTTAAAAACGGTTTAAAAATGGAAAGAATTGATATAACAACCGGTGCCAGTGATGATTCGTATACGGAAGTTAAAGGCGAAAATGTTTATGAAGGCGAAAAAATTCTTGTTGGTATAAAAGGTGGTAAAAAGAAATCTAATGACGCACCACCTCCAAGAATGTAATTAAGCATTGAATTTATTGGTGCATTTTATGCACCAATAAATTTTCTCCTACTTATTTTCTTCTTTATTTACATCATCAGCTTTATTTACATCATCAGTTTTATTATCAGATTTTTTGTTATCTACTTTTTTATCTTTCTTTGTTTTTTCTGCTTCCTTTATTTTAGCCTCTTTTGAAGCTTTATAAGCTTTTCTTGCATCTTTTCCTTCTTGTGTCATATTTGCTTCTGGATTAAAAAATCTTTTAAAAATTCTTTTCCACCAACCGGATAAATCTTCACCACAAGCTACTTGAATGTCTTCTTTTGCTTTTACAGCTTCTTCTTTTGCTTTTAGAGCTTCTTCTTTTGCTTTGCCAAGAGCTTCCTTTTCTGCGCTTAATTGCGCTATTTCTTGTTTTAGTCCGCTAACTTTTCTACCTTTTGATACACCATATGCAATGCCACCGATTGCAAGAGCACCTAATGCGGTCATACCTAACATATTGGAAGAAGCCTTTTTCTTTTCTTCTGTTTCAGGTTCGTAAACCATCGGCATTGAAGAATAATCCTGAGTATCTTGTACTTGGTTATTTTGTCCTTGAGGAGCTGCTACTGCATAATTTTGCGCATTTACACCATTAATTGGATCCATTTGTTACCTTCTTCCTTAAAAATTTAACTACACTTTATATCTCTATTAAAACGCAAGTACAAGAAAAATTGCTTTTACAATCATTTTTGTTACAAAAACGTTACAAAATTTCTTGTGCGTGGAATGCTGTCCGTTACAGATTACTTTGTTCTCTGGAAAAACTTGGCAATATCTTTATGTTCTACAATATGTGAAATTGGTCTGCCGTGAGGACAAGTGAAAGGTTTTTCGCAAGTTCTCCAGTTTTTAATAATTTCTTGCATCTGAAAACTATTCAAATATGTGTTAGCTTTCACAGCGGCTTTGCAAGAAGTTGTAATCAGAATTTGTTCTTCTATATTATCAATATCGCCTGAAATATGTTCCAAAATATCAGCAAGAATTTCTTTTGGCGAAACTTTTGATATCAGTTGCGGAACTTTTCTAAATATAGCTTCCGTTTCTGACATAAAATCTATTTGATATCCAAATTTTTCTAATTTGTCCTTATTGGCTTCTAAAATTTCTTTATCGCTTGGAGAAATTTCCAACACATCGGATATAAAAAGAAGTTGGCAGTCAATATTTTTGGATTTTTTTAATTTTTCGTAAATATATCTTTCTTCGGCAATATGCTGGTCTACAATTTCCAAGCCTTCTTCACGTTCTATCAAAATATATGTTCTTTTGTATTGTCCGATAATCACATCTTCTTGTTCAACGTGTTTTTCTGTGACAATTTTTGCTTGCTTAGGTTGTAAAAACGCAGATTGCTTAGGCATAAAATCTGTTTCTTGTTTCTTAGGAGCTTGTGTCGGTTTAGGAAACGAAATGATTTCTGATTTTTTTTCTTCTACATTATTTGTGATTATTGGTTTATTAAAAACTTCTCCAATATTAAAATTTGATTCAACATAAATGTCATCATCTTGTTTCGTATTTACAGGTTCTATTTTTGGCTGAACAACAATTTGTGGAGTTGGTTTTTCAACGATTCCGGATAAAGCCATATCAATTGATGAATAAATAAAATTGAAAATCTGATTAGGATTTTTATATCGAACTTCCTTTTTTGTCGGATGAACATTCACATCAACATCTTCTGGTGGAATGTTTATATTCAAAATAATAAACGGATATCTTGAGCCAATAAGACTTTTATACGCTGTATCAATTGCTTTTTGGAATACCGGACATTTTACTGTACGAGAATTTACGTACATATAATAATCTTTTTTGCTTGCTCTTGTATAGTCCGGCGTACTTACGTAACCAGAAATTTCTAAACCTGAAATCTTATCAGTTTTATAAACTTTTCTTAAATTTTTTGCAACTTCTTCTGAAAATAGTTCTTTTGTGACTTGCAGCAAATCACCTTGCCCTGTTGTTTTAATTGTAATTTTACCATTATTTTTTAGTTCAAACGCAACTTCCGGATGTGCAAGCGCTAACGATTGAATAAGTTCACTAATGTATGCAAATTCTGTTTTTTGAGATTTTAAAAATTTTAATCTTGCAGGAAGATTGTAAAATAAATCTCTAATTTCCATTATTGTCCCGACTGCGCAACCTGTTTGAGATTTTTTTACTTCTGAATTCTCACACTCAACTTTTGTTCCGTAATCAAAATCCGCGGTTCTTGTTGTACAAGTTAGTTTGGAAATAGAAATAATACTCGCTAGAGCTTCTCCTCTAAATCCCATTGTTTTAACGGCATACAAATCTTCACCCGTTTTGATTTTGCTGGTTGCGTGTTTAGAAAATGCCAGTACAATATCGTCCGGATGAATACCGGAACCGTTATCTGCTACGCGGATGTTACGGCACTCGTTAGAAATTTCGATACTAACTCTTTTGGCTCCTGCATCAACAGAATTCTCAACAAGCTCTTTTACAACAGAATAAGGGCGCTCAATAACCTCTCCTGCTGCAATTTGATTTATAACATTTTTTGATAGTTGAATTATTCTTCCCAAAACCGAACTCCCTTGTTTATTATAACGTAAAAATATTAATGTGCAAAAGGGGTAAATGTAAGCGTGGAGAATGCAATACCTACTAGTAAGAATGTTGCAAAAGGGGTAAATGTAAGCGTGGAGAATGCAATACCTGCTAGTAAGAATGTTGCAAAAGGGGTAAATAGAGGCTTAGATGCTTAGATGCGAAGAGGCATAGCTGGTTATAATTAGATTTAAGGTGCGCTGTAGGGGGCTGCAAAATATTAATAAATAGCCAAGCCTCTTCGCATCTACACATCTAATCCATCCCCTACTCCATTTTTATTTTTGAGCTATAATAGAATTAATAAATACAGGAGTAAAATAAATGGCAAAGGGTAAAAAAATCAAAGTAGCGTTTCCTCATATGGGAACAATTTCAATAGCTTGGGCTGCCGGTCTTAAGAAAATTGGTGTAGAACCTTATGTTCCGCCTTATACTAGTAAGAAAACTTTATCATATGGAACAAAGAATTCACCGGAAGCTATTTGCTTGCCTTACAAATTGATTTTGGGTAATTTTATTGAAGCGATAGAAGGTGGTGCTGATTATGTTGCAATGATTACTTCCCCTGGAATTTGCCGTTTAGGTGAATACGGAACAAATATTCACACTACTCTAAAAGAATTAGGATATAATGCTAATTATATCGAATTATCACTATATGACGGTATAAAAGGGCTTTATAACTTTTTGAGAGATATTTCTGGTAAGAATGACCCGATTTTAATCTTAAGAGCGATTAACATAACAATGCGCAAAATCTTTGCCATTGATGATTTAGATACAGCTCTTTCTTATTATAGAGCACGTGAAATTAAGTTTGGTGATGCAGAAAGAAATTATAAAAAAGCTTTAAAAATGATTGATAAAGCGGATTCTACACACGATTTGAAGAAAGCTTACGAAAGAGCTCTTAAAGAAATTGAGAAAACTGAAATTGATCCAAATAGAGAAGTTTTGAATGTTGATATTACTGGGGAAATTTTCCTTGTAAATGATGAATTCTCTAACCAAAATATTGAACGCGAGTTAGGCAGAATGGGAGTGCAAACCAGAAGAAGTTTGACAGTTGGAAGCTTCTTAAAGGATGCAATTATTCCAAAAGCATTTAGACCACCGGAAACTCACTTGCAGAGAGCTGAAAGAATGGCTCGTCCATATTTGATGAGAGATATTGGCGGTGACGCGTTGGAATGTGTTTCAGACGTAGTTTTTGCGGACGAAAAAGGTAAAGATGGTATTATTCACATTTCTCCATTTACTTGTATGCCGGAAATTATGTCACAAAATATTTTCCCTACAATGAGAGAAAATCACGAAATTCCGATTTTAACGCTTATTATGGATGAACAAACCGGAAAAGCTGGTTATATAACTAGATTAGAAGCTTTTGTTGACTTGATGCGTCGTAAAAAACGTGCAAAACTTGGTAAATTAAAAACTCGTATCTAGTCTATTCCACTGCACTTGTGAGCCAGTAGGTTTGCTTTTCGTCATTGCAAGCTTTTTTGCTATGCATACAAGCTAGTAGATTGGCTGACAAGATTGAAAGCGAAGCAATCCAGTCCTTTTGCTTGTAAGTTTGCGGAGAGTTTTTCTAAAAGAAAAGTGATATTAATAATAGGCAGTAATGGAAAAATAAGAGAGGCATATATTTTATTTAACCTTTAAATATTAATTCTCATGGGTGTTGAGATACGGGAAAATAACATTATAATGTAATGTATATAAAAGTATCAAAAATTAAGGAGCACATATGTCCAGTGTTTCAAACCAACTAATGATGAACCAATTTATGTTGAATCAACAGTTGTTGAATCAAACATATGAATCTTGTGCAAAAATAAAAGAAATTAAATCTGATAGTAATATTGCTTACGCTAAAGATGGTGACGCAAAGTATGATAAAGCAATGGACAGTGATGGTGATGGTATAATTTTTTATGATGAGTATATGGAATATTGTAAACAAAATGCGTCTTCTACTCCGGTAGAAAAGAATGCAACCACTGTTGATGAAAATTCAGACACTTTCCAAACAAAAAATGTTGTGAAAGATATAGAAAAATACATGAAAATTGCATATCCTGAAAACAACTCCAAAATCGCAGCAGAAGCATAAGGTTGCATAAGGATTGAATTTTCTAATAATATATGTTATAATATAGATGTACTTATGCTCGCAAGAGATGGGCATAAACCTGCTAGACAGGTTCCCATGGTACAAAAGCAAGTAAGTGTATGCCTTGTGCATACACTTTTTTAATTTATTATCTATTCGCTCTTACTAAATAGATTTTTAAATGTATTTATTATTCTTTCGGTCAATGAAACTTCTTTTGGCGGAAAACCTGTGTAATTTGTTTCGTATCTTACACCAAGTTTTTTAGCATTTTGTTGCCAAAAACGATGAATACGCAATTGTCCCTCCGGTGATGATTGTATTTTTGAGTATAAATTATTACATGCAGCATTTCTTTCCATTTTATCCGGTATTTTAAGTAGTTTTTCAAATTCTTTTTTAAATGGAGCACAAATGTATTCTTGATATAGATCTCCTATAAATCTATCACTTTGCCATAATAAATCGTTAATACTTTGCTTATCCAATTTTGTTACATTATTACAAGTTTTATATAAAGAAGATATTTCACCATTCGGATCAATAGCATGCTTAGAATCTACATATGGATTGTTTTTTAGACTCAAATAATCTGGTAAACTTAGAGGTTGTGATTTTATTGGATGTCCATGAAACGACATTGTATGCTCAGGGATATTTATATCAGAAGTCATATTGACGGAATATCTATCTCCATCAAATTCTCCCCAAACTCTATTTTTATTTACATAAACCCCTCTTTCAAAAGGTTCTTTTGCTTTCAAAGCGGACATTATTCTATTTTTCGCATAAGATATTGCGGCTTCTTCAGAGCCAAAATTAATTGTCTCATCGCTTAATACATATCCCATATTTTTAGGATTAATTTTCCCTTTTGGAACCTTGTATGTTAACAAAGACATCCCCTGTTTTATTGCATCCAATTTCCCCATAAAATCTCCTTATATTTATAAAGTCTAAAAAGTTAGAAAAATTGCTCAATATATTAATAATGTAAAGAATAATTTTAAATTATAATAAGATACATTCCAAAGTTGACATCTCTTAAACCTAACATTAAAATAATTGTATGCTAAGAAAATGTTTACTCACTTGTATATTTTGCTTATGTTTATTAACCCCAAGTTTTGCGGTACCTGCTGATAATGGAGGGCATGCCGGAACTCCTGCAGGATTTTATGATGACATTAATCCGGATGACTTGGATAAAGAAGATGCAGAAGACGATTCAAAACCTTATCAATCTTTTTCAGAAGATGATATGGGTGATGAAATTATTATTCCGCCTACATCAAACACAAAGCCAACAAAAGATTATGCTGCTATTTATAACAGTTTAGAAGTTCCGACATTTTCTTATTTGCATGATATAGATCCAGATCAGTATTATGATATGAAAGATACATCTTGGTCTATATATCCTCTGCTTAGATTAATTTCACCTATTTATTTTAAAAATATCACGATTGAACCGGGGTATTACTTATTGACACCAAGAGAGCAGAATGGCGAGTGGTATATGCTGTTTAAACAAAATGGCGTAGTAAAACATATAATTCCGGTTTACGATAGGGATTACACACCGGAAATGTTTTATGACGAACATATTCCAAAACCAAAGTTGACTACATCACAAAAAATTCATATGGGTTTTCTTGATTTTATCGGCAAAATGGATAGTACAAAAAGAAAAGCTCCGGTTCAAACTTATTTGGAAGTGAATGATTTAGAAAATTATTTTGTATCCATAATTATTTATTATGGCTCTCATAAATATTCAACCATTTTTAGAACAATAAAATTATAACCCTTTTATGTCTTTAATATATACGCCTTAAATTCAGTATCTATACTATTTTAAGGTTTGTAAAACTTTGCAAAAAAATGATTAAAAAAAGGCAATTTGTTAAAACCAAAATACTTTATATAAATGTAAGTATTAGTTAAGTAAAAGGGAAAACAAAATCAAAAGTTGAAAAGCCAAAACGTTAGGCTAGAAACTTAAACAAAATTCTTTTTATACTCTCTCTTAATATCCTCGTGTTTATTTAATGTTTGCCATTTTCAAAACGGCAAACTTTTTTTTATAGATTTCTTTAGTCTGGCATTTAACCCGAATTTCACCAGTTTATTGATTATACTTTGTGGAAGTTTAGATAGTATTTTGGCAGCAAAAGCGTCTTTTCCCACAGTGTAAGAAAGTTTTGGCTTTTTCATTGCATCAACTTTTAAAATAACATCAACGACCTTGTTAACAGAAAGTCCTTTAAGTTCGTTTCTTTTTGCATTAGATATCATGAAATCCATTTCTTTTTCATATCCGGAGCAATTATTCATGTATTTAGAATTTTCTTTAACAGATTTGCCCCAAAGTGGTGTTGCAATTACTCCGGGTTTGATGGATACAATCTGTAGATTTTTTTTATTTTCAATAAGTAAGGAATTAAAAAACATATCCAAACAACGTTTTGAAGCACAATAAGGCGATATGAACGGGAACACTCCAAAGCTAGCCATTGAACTTACATTTATGATTTTAGAATTCTCCAAGATTTCCATTAAATTTTGAGTGAATTCTATGTGACCAAAAACATTTACGTCAAACTGTCTTCTAATTTCACTCATTTCAATTTTTTCTAACGGACCGGCAATCACACAGCCTGCAATATTTACTAGTGTATCAACTTTTGTACACTTTGATTTAAGGTAATCTGCTGCAAGCTTGATTGTTTCCGGCTTTGCATAATCAATATAAAACGGATAAATGTTTGTAGAAATCTCTGTAAGCTTTTCCAGTTTTGATTTGTCACGGTAGCCTGCAAAAATAATGTTGTCTTGTGCTAGATGCTTAATTAAAGCCTCACCAATACCTGATGTTGCACCGGTAATAATATAAGTTTTAGTCTTCATAAAGTGGTCTCATTAATAATATTGTAGAAATATTAACCTGTAGAAAATCGTGTGATTCTATTTCTCTTTGCGGAGCCAATTTTGATTCAAGGGTACAATTTTTTACAGCAATAAACTGTTTATTTGTATTTAGGATATCGGAAAGCAAGCGGCTCTTTTTGCCAATTTTAGGCATAAAAACATAACCTCTGATAATATATTCAGCTGTTTCTATATAAACCTTTTCTCTCCAGGCAGATGTTGTTAGCTCTAAAATTTCCTTATTTTCCATTAATTTTCTCCAATACTGACCTTTGTATCCTTAGTTCATATAAGATTGGAACAATGGTAGATACAATGCCAATGCCATTACAAGAACGATACTACCGATAACAATAAGCATTAAAGGTTCAATCATTTTTGTTAATGTATCAATAATAGCATCCAGTGTTTTATCCAAGAAGTTTACGCCTTTTTCTAACATTTCGCCTAAACGACCGGATTGTTCACCTGTTGCAATCATGAACAATAGCATCTTTGGTACAATACCGGTAGCTTTGAATGCTTGCGATACTTGCAAACCTTGTTGAACTTTTATAATTGCGCTGCTTAATTTATTTTTCATAACAGAGTTTGTTAATGTAATAACTGCCAAGTGTAAACAGTCAACGATTGGAATACCTGCATCATAAGAAACGCTCATTACAGACAAAAAGTTTGAGTAATTAGAAAACATAATCAATTGATTTAACAAAGGAATTTTCAATACAGCTTTGTCCAAAATTCTTCTAGCAGGCTGCCAAGTTACCATTAGGAAACAGAAACCTACGAATGCTGCGATGAAAATCGGAATTGTAAACCAATATGTTTTTAAGTAATCACCTGCATTAATCATCATTGCAGTAATCCAAGGCAATGCTTTTTCTTGTTGATCAAACATATCTTTGAATGCCGGAAATACAAACGTTAACATGATGATAACGATACAGAATGCCAGAACGATTACGAACATCGGATACATCAATGTTCCGATAACTTTGCTCTTGATATTTGCTTGTTTGTTCAACAAATCTTTGATACGGTCAAGAGTTTTTTCCAATTCACCGGATTCTTCACCAGCTTTAATCAAACCAATGAAAATATATCCGAATACTTGCGGGTATCTGGCCATTGTGTCTGCAAATGTAGAACCTGCCATGATTTGCGTCTTCAATATTTTAGACATATCACGGATTTTTTTTCTGGCAGCTTCTTGTTCCATGAACATTAACGATTCTACAGCCGGAATACCTGATGTTAAAAGGATTTGAAGTGTAGAAATAAAATCAATTTTTTCTGCCAGTGATAAAGATGTGAGTTGCGTTGCTTTTTTAGCTTTTGTGTCAACATATTCTTTTAATTCAGTTGGAACAAGTCCCATTTTTCTGATAAGATCTTTGGCATCTTTATAATCAGATGCAGTAATCTCACCCGAAACCATTTCTTTTCCTTGTTTTAATGCTTTATAACTATATATTGGCATACTAAACCTCTTAACTATTCATTAGCATATCCTAAAACTCTTATAAATTCGCTTGAAGTAGTTCTTCCTTCAATGATATGATTTAAACAAGAAGTTTTAAGTGTTTTCATTCCTGCTGCAACTGCAGCTTCTTCTATTTCAATATCGTGTGCACCTTGTGCAATTAATTTTTTGATTTCTCTGGTTATCGGCATAATTTCGTAAATACCTAAACGACCTGCGTAACCAAGATATCCACATTCTTTGCAGCCTTTCTTGCGGTACAATTTTGTTTTGAGTAATTGTTTTTGCAAATCGGGATTTGTTGTAATGTGTTTTACTTCTTCTTCTGTAGGAATATATTCTTCCTTACATTTGTCGCACAATCTTCTTACTAATCTTTGTGCGATTACACCTGTCAAAGTTGAAGATACCAAATAATCTTTAGCACCCATTTCAATTAAACGTGTAACCGTTGCAGCAGCAGAGTTTGTGTGGACAGTACTTAATACCAAGTGACCTGTTAATGCTGCAGATATGGCAACTTCCAGTGTCTCAAAGTCACGAATTTCACCGATAAGGATGATGTCAGGGTCTTGTCTTAGAATTGCTCTCATGCAAGATGCGAATGTAATATCAGCCTTTGCATTAACTTGCGATTGGTTAATACCTTCCAACTTGATTTCTATCGGGTCTTCAATTGTTGTAATGTTAACATCTTCTTTGTTTAATGATTTTAAGATTGTGTACAAAGTTGTTGTTTTACCGGAACCGGTAGGACCTGATGTCAAAATAATTCCATTTGGGGATTGCACCATGTCGTGAATTTTTGCTATATCAGCATCAGATGCCCCAGGGATAATCATTTTGTCACCGGCAGCTTTTAAACTTACGGCAGGCGCTAAGATACGGATTACGACCTTTTCTTTTCCGGAAACGGGTAATGTGTTGATACGAAAATCATACATTCTATCATTGTATTTGATAGAGAAAGTACCGTCCTGTGGTCGACGGTGTTCGGCAATGTTCATTCTTGCCAAAACTTTAAATCTGGTAATAACAGCTTGTTCGATAGATCCCGGAATATCAAGAACCTTTTTCAAGATACCGTCAGAACGAACTCTGACAACGTAATATCCGATTCTCGGTTCAATGTGAATATCGGAAGCTTTTGCATCAATAGCATCTGTGATGATTTTGTATACAAATTTTGCAACATTTCCACTTGCATCTTGAAGCTCTTTTTCAACTTGTGTCCAGAGGGATTCTTCATCACTATATTGTGCAGACTCTTCTTCAATACTCTGGATAATACGTTCTGTTTCTTTTGCGGTTTGTTCAGTCTTTTTTTTGATTAAATATTCTTTTAAATATTTTTCAAATTCAAAAGACGGTATACAATAAACATTCAAAGAACGACCGGTCGAAAGTGATACTTCTCGAATCGTGTAATTATCGTTCGGATGTACCATTGCAACGCCAAGTTTGTTACCTTCCATTGACATAATAACAATTTGCTTTTTTTCGACAATGTCGTCCGGAAGCATTTTCATTAAAGAACGGTCAACTTTTATTTGTGATTTAGAAACAACATCACAGCCGTATTTTTTCTTTAGATAAGAAACGATTCTCTCATATGATAAATACTCTTTTTCATGAAGTACTAAATCAAGTGGAACATTTCTATTTCTTGCAATTTGTTCGCATTCTTGTAATTGTTCTTTGGTTAGCCAGCCGATAGATACAAGAATTTCTTCCGCAGAAGGCTCTGCTGCTTTATCTTGATTACTGCTTGGTTCAGAATTGTTTGAATTAGGTGTTATTACCGCGCGAAATACTTCACTAAAATCATTCGCTGTAATTGGAATAAATTGCGGATTAAGATTGTTGAATTTTTCTTTAATCAAAGACGCAATGGCACCCCGATTTGAGATTTTATCCTTGTTTAAAATTATAAAAAAATCGTTTTGACGTTTATCCACTGGAATAAAACCTGATGATTCCATCAGGTTTAATTCAAAATTATTAACATATTCTTTTTTTATGCTATTTTTTAGTTTTTCCAGTTGATTAGACATATCAATTTTTCTATAAACTATCTGCTACAGAGCCTTCGCCATCATTGATGATGCGAGGAGTTAGCATAATTACAAGTTCAGTCTTAACCTTCTTTGTAGAAGAAGAACGGAAAGCTGCACCTATAACCGGTAAATCGCCAAGTACAGGTAATTTCATAACAGTCTTTTGATCAGATTCTTGAATTAAGCCACCAATTACAAGTGTTTCGCCATCTTTTACTCTAACATTTTTCAAATCAAGCTTTCTTCTGCTCATCAATGTTGCAGCAACATCATTTTTATCAGTTGCACCAGGTGACAAAATTCGTTCATTTTCTGTTACGTAATCTGGTTTAATGTTCATTGTTACATAACCATCTGGTGAAATGAATGGAGTCAATGAAACTTTCAAACCTTTATCTTTACCAATTGTATAAGTTCTTTGTGCTGAACCAGTAGAACCTGTACCGTTAGCAGTAGATGTCAAGTATTCTGATGTTACTTTTTCTACATAGTCTTGAGTCAAATCCAGAACTGATTCTTGACCGTTTGTAATTAATAATTTCGGATTTGCAAGAACTCTACCTTTACCGCTGGAAATCATGTATTGCATTTGCCAAGAAATATATGCGTTATTTCCATACCAAGCTTCTTGAGTTTCGTATCCATCTTTTAGAGTTCCATCTGGTTGCAATATTTGAACCGGTACGAAATATTTCGTTCCAGGAGAAGAAGCTCTACCTCCTGATGTTGTACCATCGCTACCATCAAATTTAAATTTCCAAGCTCTGGAATCAATACTCCAATTGTTTTGGAATTCTTTGCTTCCTGTTTCATTTAATTCAACAATAGAAACTTCCAAATATGCTTGAGGTTGTTTTACATCATTAGCTTTGATAAATTGTTCAACCATTCTTTGTTGTTCTTCAGAACCACCCATTACAGTAATGGTACCTCTTTGTGTGAAATATGAAACAGATAAGTTTTGCATATCGAATGGTGAAGCTCCTGTGCCTGTTGCACCTGATGATACTGTACAAGCAACAGTTCCCTCGCCTAATTTAATATCATTATCACCGGTTGAAGCTGCTCCACCGGTAACAATGCCGGCTGCTCCACCAGAAGAAGTGCCCATTCCTGGTGTTGGAGCGATATCAAGCTCAGGTCCTTTTTTGCCATTAGCTCCAGAAACACCTCTAGAAGGGAATAAAGTGTTACAAATCATGTCTGCCATTTCAGCAGGTGTTGTATGATTTACTGCAAACGTTCTTGAAAGTGGTTCTCTATCTAATTGTGCAATAACTTTTTCAACGATTGCTGCATCAGATTTCATACCAAACACAATGATTTCATTGGTTGCAGAGTTTACTGTAGCAGCTTCTACACCAGAAATGCCTGCGCGTTTTATACCAAATACATTTTTATTTAAGAATTCTGCAATTTTAGCAGCACCTACATATCTAACAGGGAATACCATCATCTCTTGTTTAGAAAATGCAGCATTATCAGGACTTGATTTTGCTAAAATAATCAAAGTGTTATTTTGAGTGTAGTAGTTTAAGCCACCGATTTGTAAAACAAGGTTAAAGGCATCATTAATAGGCATATTTACTAAATCCAAAGTTACCTTACCTTTTACTGAATCGTGGAAAACTATATTCATACCAGCTTTATCAGCAAACATTCTCAAAACTTGTTTTACATCAGAATCTCTTAATGACAAAGTGATTTTATCATTTTTATTAGTAAGTCTTACGTCGCCTGATAAAGTCATATCAGAATATGGCTGAGCACTACAAGTTAACGGTGCAATACCAGAAGGTGCCATAAACGCCACTAATAAGGCAACTGACATTAATCTTTTTATATGATTATATTTCATCTTCTTTCCCCTCCGAATTTTTTGCTTAAGTTGGAAACATGGTTATAGTTTACAGAGCCTTCTGTTAATATCTGTCCAATACCAGCTTTATATGTATTGTTACCCAATTTTACAGTAACACTATCCTGAGCGATATTAAGAACTTTATAATTATTTACAACATCACCTTTCTTAACCAGATAGTCGTTACCTTCAATATTCAATATTGCAGAAGGGCTGTATTTGTCATACAAAATACCAGATACAACAGTATCCATAACCTTAGCTGCATCTGAATTTTCATTAACAAATTCCGGCGGTTCAAGTAAATCATATTTAGGAACATCGTTCACAATAGGCTTCTTTCCGCTAAAATCACGATATGGCAAGAATGGGTTAGCTTTAACCGTTCCTGCTGGAATCGAAATCATGTTTTTCTTTGTTGCTGTAACAGCTGCCGGAGCTGTTGCCATTGTTAATAAACCTTCTTCACTCAATTCAACGGCTTTATTGCTACTAAGAATGCAAGATATTGCAATAACCGGAATCGCAATCAGTGCAATTGCTACCGGAATAAATAACTTAGGAGCAAACGTCATACCTTTGCCGCTAACTTTTGCGATTAGCTCGTCAGCTGTCAAAGTAAGAGCATCAGCAGGTTTTTCTTTTTTCTTCATATAATTGCGCATATTCATATACTTCTAACTACTAAATTGCTTCTCTCGTCAAACATCATACAATAAGTACTTTAGGATTGAAATCCTATGTTTATACTATTCTATTCAAGTTTATGCTCAAATTTGTATAAAGAACCCTATAACACAAACCTATATTAATAATATCATAATTTCACCAGATTGCAATCAGTCAAGTATTTGTTACATTTCTTAAGCTGGTGGGGGGAAGTGAATAGTGAGTAGTGAGTAGTGAGGGGTGAGGGGTGAGGGGTGAGGGGTGAGGGGTGAGGGGTGAATGGT
>OBLI01000046.1_pt1 | contig 116882 bp, 107 predicted proteins | sample 1519701 | NCBI WGS metagenome assembly OBLI01 (sample SAMEA3663005, study PRJEB22513) | pig gut metagenome | biome: pig gut; feature: pig-associated habitat; material: faeces | place: France | collected 2012
TGTTATCAGCTGGTTACTTACAAATGCCTATGGTAGGTGTAACTATGTTATGGTCATATGGTTACTATGATCAAAGAATTGATCATTCAGGCAACGTTGAAGTAGCTTATATCAGAAAATATTATGATTATTTAGTAGACACAGGTATCACTGTAGAAGTTGATACTTTCGGCGAAAAAGTTAAAGTTAAAGCTTTCAGAGTAGATCCTGAATTATTCGGAACTTGCCCTGTATACTTATTAACTACTGATATCGATGGCAACAGCGACTGGGCTAAGAGCATTTCTTACAAACTTTATGATGGAAATGAAAGAATCAGAATCGCTCAAGAAACTATTCTTGGTATCGCAGGTGTTAGAGTTCTTCAAGCTGCTGGTTACAACTTTGATGTAATCCACATGAACGAAGGTCACGCACTTCCTGCTGCTTTTGAATTGTTAAGACAATACAACGGTAACTTAGAAGAAGTTCAAAAGAAAACTGTATTCACAACTCACACTCCAGTTGCAGCCGGTAACGAAGTTCACTGGGTTGATACATTGTTAGAAGGCGGATTCTTTGCTGGTGCTTCAAGAGAAAGAGCTATTCAATTAGGTGGCGAAAACTTCTCTCTAACTGTAGCAGCTTTAAGAATGTCAAGAATTGCTAACGCAGTATCACAACTTCACGGTTTAGTTGCTAACAAGATGTGGGAATGGGTTGACGGAAGATGCCCAATCAGAGCTATCACCAACGCTGTTAACCTTCACTACTGGCAAGATAAGAGAATGAATGGTGACAAATCATTCGACGAATTACTTGCTGCAAAACGTGAAATGAAAGAAGAATTATTCAGATATGTTGCTAACGTAGCCGGTAAGAGATTCAATCCGGATGTATTAACAATTACTTGGGCAAGAAGATTTGCTGATTACAAACGTGCTTGGTTAATCTTGATGGATAAAGATAGAATTAACAAGTTGTTAGATGAAAACAAAATCCAAATCATCTTTGCCGGTAAATTCCACCCAGATGATGTTATGGGTAAAGAAATGTTCAATAAATTATTGAACAGATCTCACACTCTTAAAAACGTTGTTGTATTACCTGGTTATGAATTACAATTATCAGGTATGCTAAAACGTGGTACAGATGTATGGTTGAACACTCCATTAAGACCATTTGAAGCATCTGGTACTTCAGGTATGTCAGCTAACGCTAACGGTGCTCTTCACTTGTCTACATTCGATGGTTGGACAGTAGAAGGTACATTCCCTGGAATCAACGGTTACACCGTTGAATACCCAGAAATCGATGACGATATGCCTTGGGAAGAAAGACATTGGGCTGACCACAGATGTATGATGGACATCATCGAAAATCAAATCATACCTACTTACTACAACAACAAGCAAGAATGGGCTAGAATGATGAGACAAGCTATCAGAACAGCAGAAGCTTACTTCAACTCTGATAGAATGGTTATTGAATACTACAACAGATTGTACAAACCAATCGCTCATGATGATTGCTCAGCAGGGGAAAAGAAGAAAGAATTAAACATTTCTGAAACTCCTACATTTGATGCTTGGACTTATTCAAATATCAAGTAAGATGAGATAATATTTTTAAAGGTGGCGGATTTCAACGAAATCCGCCATTTTTATATTTGAATAATAGCGCATTCAATAATCATAAAGCATAAACAATTAACTAATCATTTCTTTCATGCTAGAATAAAGACATGAACAAAAAGTATTGGGTTGCGTTTTCTGCTATAGATCAACTGGATTCAACTTTTATCCAACGACTTTATAACTATTTTGGAGATGTTGAAATCGCTTTTAATGCAACAAAAAAAGATTTAGAACAAATAGACGGGTTATCAATTAAGAAAGCTGAAAATTTTCTTGAAAAAAGGAAGAGCATTAATCCTGATAAAGCTTTCGAAGAAGTTGAAAAACGTAATATTAAAATTCTTACGTTTGATGATAAAAATTATCCTTACATGCTATCTCAAATTCCAAATCCGCCAATGACGCTTTATTATAAAGGTGATTTGTTTGGGTGTAATTTAGAACGCACGGTAGCTTTTGTAGGTTCAAGAAGGGCTAGCTTTAACGGCAGAGAAGGTGTAAAGAAGATTATTAGAGATTTGGTTAACACTGATATATGTATAGTTTCCGGTTTAGCATCCGGGATTGATGCTGTATCGCATGAGAGTGCAATATCATCGAATTTGAAGACAATCGGTGTAATCGCTAGCGGTTTTGATTATACTTATCCAAGCACAAATAGGCATTTGTATGAGCAAATTGAGAAATCTTGTGGTGCTGTGGTTACAGAATATTTTCCGACTTTTGAACCGTTAAAATTCCGTTTCCCCCAAAGAAACAGAATTGTGACGGGGTTGTCATTCGGTACGGTAGTGGGAGAAGCTGCGTTAAAGAGTGGTGCTTTGATTTCTGCAAACCTTACACTTGAACAGGGACGTGAGTTGATGTGTATCCCTGGGGCGATTAATAATGTAAATACAGAGGGTGTTTATAAATTAATTAAAGATGGTGCAACAATTGTTACTCAAGGCGACGATATTTTAAATGCATTAAATTGGGAAAGAAAAATAATTAGACCAACTGAAATTAAAGAAAATTCTTGTAAAACTCCCGCACAAAATTTAATTTTTGATATAATAGGAATTGAGCCAAAGAGTTTTGATGAGATACAAGGGCTTACGGAAATGGAAACAGAGAGTCTTCTAATGGAATTGACTATGATGGAATTAGAAGGTTTAATCGAAAAAACGGAAGGTGACAGGTATAAGAGAGTATGACAACAGCAGCTGCCGAAAAAAAGACTACAAAATCAAAAAAAGAAAGAGCTTTGGTAATAGTCGAATCTCCTGCAAAATCTAAAACTATCAAAAAGATTCTGGGAGACAGTTATCAAATTGAAGCCAGCTTTGGTCATGTAAGAAATCTGCCTGACAATGTTCTCGGGTTTGATGTTAATGATGATTTCAAACCGACTTATGTTATCATTCCTGAAAAGAAAAAAGTTGTAACAAAGTTGAACGATTTGGCAAAACGTTCTGATAAAGTATTCCTAGCATCCGACCCCGATCGTGAAGGAGAAGCTATTGCGTGGCACGTAAGAGCACTTTTAGATATTCCTGATGATAGGGTTTATAGAATTGAGTTTAACGAAATTACTCCGAAGGCTGTAAAGTATGCAGTTGACCACCCTAGACAAATTGACATGGATAGAGTGCGTGCGCAGCAAACAAGACAAATTTTGGATAAACTAGTAGGTTATAAGTTATCACCTGTATTGTGGAAGCAGCTCGGAAATTATAGGCTTTCTGCCGGAAGAGTTCAGTCTGTAGCTTTGCGTATGATTTGCGAAAGAGAAGAAGAAATCGAAGCATTCGTACCAAAAGAATACTGGTCTATTCATACAATTATGGACAAAGACGGTAAACTTTTTGAAGCAGAGGTCAACAAGTATAAGAATAAAAAAATTGAGATTAAAAACGAGGAAGAAGCAAACAAGATTAAGGAATTTTTGCTTCATCCTGAAACAGAATTTACTGTTGACAAAGTTACAAAAAAAGAAACAAAAAGAAAGCCGACAGCACCTTTTATTACATCTACTTTGCAACGTGCAGCCAGTTCAAAACTTGGTTTTGGTGTTTCTAAAACGATGCAGGTTGCGCAGAAATTATATGAAGGTATTGAAATTGATGGTACTCCTGTCGGTTTGATTACTTATATGAGAACAGACTCTGTTAGAATTTCAGATGATGCGCACGAGATGGCAAAGAAATTTATTACAGAAAATTATGGTGAAAAATATTATCCACCAACTACGAATGTTTATGTAAAAGGAAAACAAAATGTTCAGGACGCGCACGAAGCAATCAGACCTTCTTATCCTGATAGAACTCCGGAAAGTATTAAACAATATTTGGCGCCTGATCAATACAAGCTATACAAACTTATTTGGGATAAATTTATGTCTTCTCAAATGGCGCCGGCTGAAATTGCAAACAAGACTATTGATATAAAGGCAGGAGATTATAATCTTAAAGCCGGAACCAGCAAAATTTTATTTGATGGTTTCTTAAAGCTTTATAATGATGCCGAGGAAGATGAAAAAGAGGCTGATGCTAAGATTCCGGATTTAGAGCAAGGTGATAAAGTTAAATGTAAAGAAATTAAACCGAAACAACACTTTACACAGCCGCCTCCACGTTATAATGAAGCATCTTTAGTTAAAGCTTTGGAAGAGCACGGTATTGGACGTCCATCTACTTATGCTACGATTATTACAGTTATTCAGACTAGAAAATACGTAGAGAAAAAAGATAAGGCGCTTGTTCCTACTCTTTTAGGTAGAACAGTTTGCAAGCAGCTTGTAGACCAGTTCGCAAATATTATGGACTACAAATTTACTGCCGGCATGGAAGAAAAACTTGACCTTATTGCAGAAAATAAGGCGGTTTGGAATGTTGTTTTGAAAGAATTCTACACTCCGTTTATGGAAGTTGTTAATTCTGTTATGAAAACTGCACAGAGAGTCGTTATTGAAAGCGATAAAAAATGCCCAAAATGTGGTAAGGTTATGTTGGTTAAAACCAGCCGTTTTGGAACACAATTTCTTGGATGTTCAGGCTATCCGGAATGCAAGACAATTATTTCATTGAACGATAGTGTTGAATTGGATAGTGTCGGAGATGATAATAAACCGCAAGTTGTAGTTGATGAAAAATGCGAAAAATGCGGTGGCGAAATGACTATGAAAGTTGGACCTTACGGTAAATATTTAGAATGTAAGGAATGCAAAAACCGTAAAAAATATGTTCGTTCAACCGGCGTTAAGTGCCCAAAATGCGGTGAAGGTACGATTATTGAAAAGAAATCAAAGTACGGCAAAATATTCTTCGGCTGTAATCGTTATCCTGAATGTTCTTACGCGTTGTGGGATGAGCCGACCGGAAACTCGTGTCCGGAGTGCGGAGAATTATTATTAAAGAAGAATACTAAAAACGGTTTATTTGAAGTTTGTTCAAGTAGAACTTGTTCATTCAAGCGTGCAATGGAACAGCCGGAAGAACAAGCTAACAACGAGTCTTCTGCTGAGTAGTGAAGACAGTGTTAGTCTTAAAACATTCATTCGCCCCCATCCTTCCCTCTCTGTCACTAACGTGACATCTCTCCCGCTCAATGGATGTTGCGGGCGAAAATAAAGTTTGTAGTCTTGCGTTACGTCATTACGAGGAACGTTAGTGACGAAGTAATCCAGTTCTGATGATATAGATTGCCACGAAAATTCTTGAAATTTTATACAAGACTATAAAAATAAAAATCTCAATTTTCTCGCAATGATGCTACTCGAAATACTTTAAAATAATTTTCTACTTACACCTCCCCACTGGTATGATAGAAAAAATTGTGGTATGAATATATTATATTCATGATGGGGAGATTATTGATGAAAAAACTTTTAATAATATGCACGTTATTTTTACTTACGGCAACGGTTTGGGCTGCTGATTATACAGTTCAAAAACTACCTAACGGTCAAACTGTTGTTGTATATCCGATAAAAGATAATCCGATTGTTACAATTGATACTTGGATTAAAACAGGTTCTGTTAACGAAACTGATACAAATAATGGTGTTGCTCACTTTTTGGAACATCTTTTCTTTAAGGGCACAAAAGCGCACCCTACAGGAGATATGGATAGGATTTTGGAATCAAAAGGTGCTATCGTAAATGCAGCTACCAGCAAGGATTTTACACATTATTATATTACAATTCCATCAGAATATTTTGAAACAGCAATGGATTTACATTCTGATATGTTGCTAAATCCGCAAATTCCGCGTAAAGAATTGGAAAAAGAGCGTAAAGTTGTTTTAGAAGAAATCGCGAAGGATGGTAATACTCCTTCTAAAAAAGTTTACGATAACTTGAATGATTTGATGTATTCAAAACATCCTTATAAAAGAAAAGTTATCGGTACTACAGACATAATCGGTACTATTAGAAGAGAAGAAATTCTTGAATATTTTAATAATTATTATGCGCCATCTAATATGGTAACGCTTGTTGTTGGTAATGTTGAACCAGAAAAAGCTGTTACAAAAATTCAACAAAGCTTCAATCAAGGTTATAAAAAACCGATAAAAAAAGTTTTCAAAAAAGAAACTCCGCTAACAGCTCAAAAACGTAAAGTCGATTATACAGACACTCAATCCGGATATATGATGATTGGATTTAGAGGTGTTGATATTACGAGTTGCGAAACATTTGCACTTGATGTTTTGGCAGAAATTTTAGGTGGTGGAAAATCTTCCAGATTATATAGGGATATTAAAGAACAAAAAGGTTTGGCATACTCAATATCCGCTTCTAACGGAAGTTATAGAGATGATGGAATATTTTATATAACATCCAATTTTACACCGGCGAGTCAAGAAAAATTAGAAAAAGCAATTTTTGAAGAAGTTGCAAATATTCAGAAGTACGGTATTACGGATGAAGAATTACAACGTGCTAAAAATATAATCATCCAAGATACTTATTATGCAAGAGAATCAACTTCAAATATCTCTAATGAACTTGGTTATATTATGGCACTTACAAATAGTTCAAATCTTTACGATACTTATGTGAATAGTATCAAAAAGGTTACAGCTCAAGAAGTTGTGGCTGCCGCAAGAAAGTATTTGGGAGTTAACAGAAGTGCCGTTTCTATAATACTTCCGGAATCAATGAAGAATGCTGTTGAAAATAAAGACACAAAAGCTCATACAGCAGAGAAAATTTCTGAAAATAACGGAACTGTAAAATACAAGGTTGATAACGGTTCTACACTTTTAATAAACCAAAATAAAAATAATGATATTATTGCAATGAGTATTATTGCAAAAGGTGGAGAGTTTTTAGAAAAAATTCCTGGGGAAGGAACTTTGGCAGCTGCAGTTATGTTAAAAGGAACAAAAAAATATTCCGCACAAGAACTTGCTCAAATTCTTGATGAAAACGGTATTATAATTGAGCCGGCCTGCAGTGAAGACTTTTTCTCTATTAACGTTCAGACAACGACTGCGCAGATAGAAAAAACTATGGAAATTCTTGATGAAATAATTAATAACTCAACATTTGATGATTATGAAATTGAGAAAAAAAGAACAGAAATTTTAAACAAAATCAAACAAAGACGTGATGTTCCTATGAATATCGCATTAGAAAATTTTAAAACAATAATTTTTGAAAATAGTGTTTATTCACATTCAAACAAAATTTTAGAAAAAACATTGCCAACAGTTCAAAAGAATGATATCGTGAATTATTACAACAAAATCTTAGATTCAAAAAATGTAATTGTATCTATTAATGGTAATGTTGATTCTGACAAAATGATTTCTGATTTCGGTCGTATTTTGAAAAACAAAAATAATCCGGCTGTAAATTATAACAATTATCACGTAACAAAAGTTACTGCGCCAAAGAGTGTTTCGCAAAACATCAAAGATTTGCAAACTGCTTGGTTATTCTTGGGTTGGCAAACTACAGGTGTTCAGAACAAAAAAGATTTTGTCACTTTAAAAGTTATGAACACAATATTGGGTTCCGGCATGAGTTCAAGATTATTCCGCAATCTTAGAGAACAAGATGGATTAGCTTATCAATTGGGCTCCAGCTATTCACCTAAAATGCTTGGCGGAACTTTTATGAGCTATATTGGTACGAATCCTGAAACGTTAAATTATTCCAGAAAGAAAATTTTAGCAGAAATTGAACGTTTTAAAATGGAGTTTGTATCTGATACAGAACTTAAAGACGCTAAAGACCGATTGAAAGGCAGTTTTGTTATTGCAATGGAAACAAATTCTGAAAAAGCAACCAATATCGGTTTGTTTGAAACTTATGGATTCGGATATGATTTCTTGAATGAATACGTAAAAATGATTGACGAAGTAACAGCTTCTGATATTATTAGTGTTGCAAATAAATACTTCAATGGAAATGTTATTCAATCAGAAGTGAAGTAGCTGATAAATGCTGATAGATGCGTGGATGCGTAGATGTTTAGCTCAAATATTGGTATAAATGGCTAAGCCTCTATGCCTCTATTCATCTAAACTGCTATTTCTCCAAATTCCACCCTAATAACTTTTTCCAAATCTTTAGGTGCAAGCTCTACTTGATATCCGATTTTGCCGGCAGAAAACATTATTGTATCAAAGTTTAATGCGGACGAGTCAACTACAGTTCTGAAAAATTTTTTCATTCCAATTGGAGAACATCCGCCGTGGATATAGCCTGTCAGTGGTAAAAGCTCTTTGCTTTTTAACATTTCAACCGATTTTTCTCCGACAGCGTGCGCTGCTTTTTTTAAATCCAATTCTTGCGCAACCGGAAGCATAAAAACATAATGATTGCCGGATTTCGCAACCGTAACAAGAGTTTTAAACACTCTATCTGGGTTTTGATTAAGAACCGTTGCGACTTCTACTCCGCTTATAGCGTCTGTATCGGCATAAGTGTAGTGTTTGTAACTTATTTTAGCTTTATCCAGCATTCTCATAACGTTTGTTTTATAATCGCTCATTGTCGTTTTATCCATTCCATAATTACATTTACAACATATTCTTGTTCTTGTTCGGTCAACACTCTGCCTTTTGGAATCTTGTGCCATTTTTCTAAACATCCTCTACAGCAGGTTGCAGTTGCATGCTGTGCAATAAATACCGGATGACCACGCATCGGTGTTTGTTTACCGTCGTTTGGAATTTCAGCCGGTGCAAGCCTTTTTGATATAAAATCTTTTGCGTGCGAACGTATTGTATCAAACCCTTTTTGGTCAAGATACTCTTTGTCTTTTTCTTTGAGTTTAAACCGACTCCTGAATGTTGATTTTGCTAACGCGTTAAATAGTTTGTCGTACATTTCGCAAGTATTATACTCCAATAGAATGTTTTACTCAAGCCTTACTAACAAAGAATACAAACCTCCCTATTTAGGGTGGTCGCAGTCGTGTGAATGTTAGTGAGCTACGAATGCGGGTGGGTATCGATTAACAATTTTGTGTGAATTAATTGCCATTACCTTCTACATCCTGCTTCAGAGCATCCAGAAATTCTTTTCTGTACAAGAAGCCCAAGTGTGAACCGTTCGATAAAGCGACAAGGTGTTTTCCTGTAATATCTTTGAGTCTTGCGATTTGATTTTTGTTAGTAAAGAAATCATCAAGAGAATGGTAAATACTGTAGTTATCATTATTTTTCAGATAATCAGCAAGCGAGAAAAGACTCGTTTCGTAACGCAAATCATTCATCGTGAGTACGCTATCCTTTAGCAAATATTTTTGTGCGTAATCGTGATAGCTCATGTTATTAAATGCCTCATAGAAATCTGTTTTTTTACCTGTTGCAATATTTTCTATTGCATAAATCAAGTCCGATAATTTTTGTCTTAATATAAATGTCGTGATTAGCTTTCCTTCTTCTTCACTAAAAGGAAGCGTGTCTATCTTAAAGTCTGGCGCATCTTTTACTTGTGTAAGCTGTAAAATTTTTGCAGCAGTTACGGCAGTTTTGTGCTTAACTTCCGGAGAGTTTTTATCAAATTCATCGCTGTTTTTATCTAATTGTTCTAGTGCATAAACAAGCTCTATAGGCGGAGATACGGCTATAAATCTGTTGATATTAAGTGTGTTATTTTTGCTTTCTTTGTCCGCCAAAAACAGTGTTGCCATTGCACCAAAGGATGTTCCGACAACAACTTTTTCTCTTGGTTCATAATTATATTTTTCTTGCAAATTCTCAAGAATTTTTGATGTCACAAGTTTTATGTAATCACTATCTTGTGCCGGAATTCCAGGGCAATAACCTCTCGGCATACTTTTTACAAATTCCCAATGGAAATGACTACCTTGCATTACTACAGAATATCCGTCATCATAAAACATTTTGGCGAATACTACGGAGTGATGCGCATTAGAACCTTCGCCGATTGATGGATATAGTATTACAAGCGGTGCAGTTTTGTCTTTTTGCAAAATATAGCGGAATTTGTAATCATCTCGACCCTCTGCAATATTTACAGAACCGGTTTTGATACGTTTTGCAAAACTTCTGTTCCAGATAGAAAGTTCGTTCCAAATAGATTTATTTATATCAGGGTTATCAAAAAGTGCTGTGCGCATAGAATCTACAATTGGAGTTTGCGCGTTGAAATCGGCAAGCTCAATATCAGCTTTTAGCGGTTCTTTTTTAATAATTTCAATGTTTTCTATTGCGGCAGCCGCGCCGGTTATATTACTTTCTTTGCTCTCGTTGGTATTTTCGGATATTTCAGGTGTTTGAACCTCTTTTGCAATCTCTTCTATAATTTCTGCATTTGTAGTCAGTAAATCTTTTCGGTCGAGATTGGAATTCTTGATATAATTTTCCATCCCGTACAATTTTTTTTGAATATCATAAGGGTCGGCATAATCGCTCTCAATCATTTTGGCTAAAGGCTGCATGTAAGAAGTTCTGTTGACCATCAAACCGAATTTTACTAAAGCGGTAAGTGGTGTCGCTAAATATACAGAAGGGTCAAGTGCAGCTTCCAGAGCACGTCCGCATAGCGAACGAGGAGTGCAAGCGTTAAGGCAGGGCATAACAAGGTAAGAACCTGAACACATTTTACATTTACATAATGCCTGTTCCATATTTTCGTTGGTCGGTTTTACATTAAAAATCTTCTCTGCTGGGTCAAACAAGCCGCCCAAACCGATTGTAGAATTGGTTAAAAATCTTACAGTTTCTTTTTTTATACCATCTCCGTCACGCTGAATTATGCAACTTGCAAGCCGTTTAGGGTATTCAATATTGTTGTAAGCGTTTTTAATCCTGTCCATTCCGTATTTTGGCATAATAGATGACCAAAGTATATGCACAGGGCGTGCTACAAACTTGTTGAGCTTGCGATTTAAGTTAAACATTTTACGGTTAAACCCTTCAAACTTGTCTTCGCCGACATACATTTTTGCATAATCTGGATATTTATGCGCCTCTGTTTGAACTGCTTGAATATCTTCTTTTGCAAATGTTACCGCTCCTAAGTTATTGAACGCTAACAACAATAGTAAAACTAATGATATTATTTTGTTTTTCAAAATTATCTCCTCTTTGTGCCAAACAACAATTGTAGCCCTATTTTAATTAATGAATATTATGGATTGCCACGATTCTAACGAATCTCGCAATGACGCCCACTTGTTTGTGTTTAAACAACATTATTAAAATTTTTTTCCTCTTTAATCTTACTTATTCTATTTTCTTGGCAAAAAATTTATATCACCTGATAAGAGAGTGTAAAATGATTAAATTAAAAGTTTATATATTTTAATATAATTTCTTTTGTTAAGAATTCTGAAAAATTGTTACAATTGGTTGAAAAACAATAGAAATGCAAGTCTTAGGTATTGCATACCTAAGACTTCCTCTAGAGGAAGTGAATTTTGATTAAAGTTTTCCACTCAAAGTGCCGATAACTACAGTAATAAGATGTAAAAATTTAAGGAGTTTTGGAAAATGGGAAAAATCAATGTTAATGGTAAGGTTATCAATTTTACCGCAGCCGATGCCACTAATAACATTATTAAGGCAGAAAATGGCAAGTATTACCAAAAAGGACCTAAAGGTTATCGTGAAATCAAACAAAATGGCAAGTCAATTTTTGATGCTGCTGCGAAAAAATCTGCTGAAGCTAAAAAGTATAATAAGAAAAATGGTTTTGAACCAAACAAAAAATATTATGTAGTAGGCAATTCTTCTTATTTTACAATGGTTGATAATAATTATAATACCCTTTATTACAAAGATAACCAACGTATAACAAAAGAACAATTTCAAAAAGGTGCAAATTGTGTATATGATGCAAAAAGCAAAAGATATATAGCTAGAGATGCAAAAAACGTATCACATAAGTACGCTACAAAATTTAGACAAACAGTAAAAGATTCTAAAACCGGAAGATATTTTGTTGAAATTAAAGGTGGACAAAGAAAATACTTTGAAGCAAATGGTAAAGAAATTTCTGAACGAGCTTTTCTTGATATAGAAAAAGCTTATATAGATAGTGATGGCAAGATAGCTAAATATGACTGGTGGGCAAAAACTAAAAATGCAGCAAGTGGTATTGGCAACATGTTTGCAGACATGGTTTCAGAAGAAAAACCGGTTTATAAAAAAGATAAAAATGGTAGAATTTTATTGGATCGAAATGGACAACCGATTACTGAAAAAAATAAAGATGGTTCACCAAAAACTGATAGAAATTTCAACTTATCAAGAACTTGTACTACTGTACTTGTTGGTGGCGCAATCGCAGCAGTCTGCGTATTAGCTGCTCCTGTTGCTGCTGCAGGTGCTGCAGCTGTTGGTATTGGTGCAGGTGCTGCGGCTACGATTGGTACTGTAGTGGGTCTTGGAACTCAACTTGGCATTGCCGGATACTTTGGTTTTGAAGGTGGCAAGCAAATGTATAATGCCAATGAAGAAAATAAAAATGTTTTATTATCCAATAACGAAAGAATGGAAAACTGGAAGAAGAAAGGTGCTGGCGGTGCACAGCTTGGTATGTCATTAATGATGGCTAAAGGTTCAGTTAAGAATGCACCAAAAACACATGCAACTGCAAGAAATGTAGCTAGAAATACCGCTAAAGCTATAGAAACTATAGAAACAAAAAATAACGCAACACTTATGGCAAAAGGTAAAATCGGTTTAGGTGATAGAATTTCAAATACAGGAAGTGGTGTTAGCGAAACTGTTGGCTGGAAAGTATTAAAAAAAAGAGTAGGTGACTATCACAAAAACAATTCATTAAAAACAAAAGTTGCAGATGTTCCAAAAGCTCTAATGAAAGTTGGTGCAAAAGTTCTTAAAGAAACAGTTAAAGAAACTCTTGTTAAACCGACTAAATTTGTGTTGAACACAGGAAAAAATATTGCTCGAATAACAACGAAAAAAGGTAGAGCTAAAATTAATGGTAACATTAAAGCCATGAAAAATGACTTAAAAGAATGGAAAAATAGCTTTAAAGAAAATCCACAAGGTACACCGGCTTTAACTCCAGAACAAGTTAAGGCTCAACAAGAAGCGAATGCAAAATTTAAACAAAGCTTGGCTGATATGCCAAAAGAAAATAAGGTTCAACAATACGAATCATTAATTGAAAAAACAACAGATAAAAATCAAGTTGCGCAATTACTTGATGCAATTAAGAATGACAAAGATTTGACTAAGGCGCAAAAAGCTGAAGTTGCTACAAAATTCTTTGAAAAAAATGATGCGCAATATCCTGGAGTTTTGGATGCAGGAAAACGCCAAAAAGCAAAACTTGAAAAGAAAGCTCAAAAAGCTGAAAATGGCGGTTCTTTCTACGATAACAGAATCAAGCCTGCAATTGATGGTGCAAAAGCAAAAGCAAAAAGTCTATTTAAAAGAAAGGCAAAAACAAACGAACCAGCTCAAAATGTAGAACAAAATGCTCAACATGCAGCTGAACCAAAAGTTTCTGCAGAATTTGAACAAGAAGTTAGCAGTGCAAATCCAACTTTGAAAACAGAAACCGGCAAGACATTGCAGGCAGATGTAGTGGAAGCTAATGTTAAAGCAAGTGTTGAAGGCTTAATTAAAAAAGCTAAAAACAAGGCAGAATTAGAAGCTATTAATGCAAAACTTGATAAAATGGCTGGCGATAAAACTATCACAAAAACAGCTCGTGAAGTAATTTTGAAGCAAAAGGATTTGGTTAATACTGCTATTAAAAAATTGAACAGACAAAATTCTTTTGTTGGCAGAACTATTACTAAAGTGAAAAATGGTTTTAATAAAGTTAAAGATGCAGTTACATCAAAAGCAAAGGGCAAGATTAAAACAGAACCTAAGTATGTTGAGCCGGATTTTAAAAATTTAACCGAAACAGAAACTACTGTTGAGTTTACAGGTGAAAAAATAACAACCAGTGTTTATAAAAACTCAAAAGGCGAAACTGTTTACACAAAAGAAGTTTTTGATTATGGTGATGGTTTTCCTACAGAAGTAATAAAAGATGCGAATGGTCGTGAAATTTATTCAACAAATAAATGGCTTAAAGCAGATGGTGAAGGTGGTTGGGAAACAGGTATGTCTGCAAAAAGAACCACATATGATGCAAATGGTTTAAAATACAAACAAGATGTTACAGACTATAACACTGATGGTACAGTATTTAGCAAATACACAGAAAAATTTGATCAGAAAGGTAATCGTATTGAATACGCTACAGATAATGGTAAACAAGTTTGGGAATACAATGAAAATGGTCAAAGGATAAAAGAAACCCAAACAGGATTTTATCTTGCAAAAGGTGAGAAAAAAATAACTACTTATGAATATGATGCACAAGGAAATCAAGTCAGACGTACAGAAACAATTGGCAATGATGTAGCTATTACAGATATAATACGTAAAAATGACGGTACTGAACGCTATATTACATCAAGAAAAGGTGTTGTTGAAGAAGTTTGGGTATCGAATCGTGATGGTGCAACAGCTTACTATTATTCAAAAGATGGAAAATTAGATATGGTATATGGTGAAAACCAAATTGGTATTAAATACCTTGAAGATGGAAAAATTGAATTGACAGAATGGGTTGACCATAAACCACAAACTTCTACTATTTCCATGAATGAATTTAAGGCTAAATATGGCGATTTTGTAGAAGCACCTAAGGTAGAAACTGCAAAGCCTGTTGCAGGAAAACCTGTTGAAACTCCAAAAACAGAAAAACCGAAAACTGAAGCTCAACCGGAAGCAGAAGTTAAGCCGGAAGTTGAACCTGAACCAAAAACAATGAATTCAGAAAACAGTTTTGCAAAATTCGAAGACATGATTGCTAAATCTGATGATATGGCACAAGTTAAAGCCGAATTGTCCAAAAATCCTGAATTCAATAAATTGTCTAATGCTGATAAGCTTAAATTACTTGAAAAATTGAATAAACGTAAAGCTGAGTTAGAAGTTGCTGAATCAAAATCTGCACAAAAAGAGGCTCCAAAAAACGAGCCAAAAACTTCTAAAACAGGTTATTCAAATAATTTATTCGACAATGTTAAAGATATGAAGACTCCAACATTAGGCGGTTTGAGTGTTGTAAAATCTGTAGACGAAAAACTTGTTAAGCAATCAGACAATTCAGCATTAGATCCAAATCAGCAATATGCTTACGCAGAACCTCCTGTTCAAGATGATTATATTGAAGAAGAAAGCAGTGAAGTTGATTCAGAAAATGAAGTTGCAGAAGAACCACCTGTTCAAGAAAGCGGTGATCAAGAAGAAGTTGCTAATCCGGAAGATAATAGTGACGTTGAAAATCCTGAAGAATCAGGCTATGCTGACGAAACAAATCCGGATGATGCTTCAAATAATATCAAAGATTCAGAAGATGCTCCAGTATCTGAACCTGAACCAGAAACGCCTGTAACAGAACCACAGACTCCGGCTACGGAACAAAAAGATGGTGGAAGTGCACAAGCTCCATCCGCACCAACTACTCCAACAACGCCATCTGCACAAGACAATAGTGGTAAAGTCAAAGATACATCTACTCCAAAAGCAAATACACCAGATAGTAGTGCAAAGGGTGACAGTAGTGTAGCTCCGGAACAACCGGCACCTGCACAGTCTGACAAAGCTAACGATTCTAAGAATGTTGAAAAAACAGAAAAAGACACTGTTGGTCAAGTTGATGGCGAAAAGAAGAATGACAATGTTGTTCAAGAAAATAGTCAAGAAGAACCGGATTTACCTGCAACAAAAAAATTAACTATTACAAGGCAGGTGTTAGAAGCTACAAGTGATGAAGATATTGCAGAGGCTCTACAAACACTACGCGACGTTGGACGTTTCAAGGGCAGAAAGAACCTGAGAAGACTATTGAAAGCAAAAAGAAAGAACAATCAGGAACGAGTCGAAAAATATCAAGAAAAAGTAGAACATAATATAAATGAAATTAATGAAGCTTACTGGAAAAAGCTTAAAGATTAATTAAATTAACTACGTGATGTGCTTCTATAAGTTGGCACATCACATAGTTTTAAAACGGTTGTCATTTACTCTTTGGATTAATATCAAAAAAGGTCGGATTTACTAATCCGACAAAATGTTTTTTATGTTTTTATCAGCTTGGTAAAGCTGACCTACGACTTTTTAAATACTCACATTCGTAAATATCTAATTCTTCTTAAACTTAGCAGGTGTATAAACGTATCTGTAAATGTTTCTGGTAACATACTTTACAGGAACTACAACTTCTTTTTCTAATTCATCAGACTTAACATCTTCTTCTGTTTTAGTCGCTTCGCCTTGTATTGGAGCCTTTTCTTCTGTTGGTTTCAAAACTGGAACTTTTACTGTTCCTTTTTTTGTTGTTGGCTTGATTGCTTGTTTTACATTTGTTTTGTTTTCTTGAACTTTTATGGATTCCTTAACGTTTGGTTCGATAACTTGCTTATTATCTTCGTTTTTAACTTCTGTTGTGTCTGGAATCTCGTTTTGCTCTTCTATTTTGTGCTCAGGAGCTACTTGTTCTGTTTTTTTATGCTCAAATCTGAATATAAAAAACACTGCAATAAATGCTAAAATTGCAGCAAATAGAACTGTTAAAACTTTCTTTTTATTTTTCATACAGAAACTCCTGATAAATATTCTAAGATAATTTTAGCAAATGTTCTGCTCTTTTTCAATAATAAAAAAGATGGAGTAAAAGTCTACTAAAATTGTAAATCTTTTATTTTTTTGATAAAATTTTGCAATGTGTGAAGAAAATGATTTTAGAAAATTTTACAGTAAAGCCTATCAATATTGTGATTTATTGCTAGCCAAGTTCTCAAATAATAAGGAAGCGATTTGTTATGCGCGACTTAATATTCCAAAAAGTGAATTGAAAGAATATTATGTACTTGGGATGCTTACTGAAAGTGAAATATTTATTTTAAAAACACAGACTAAATTAATTAAATTATCTATTGATAGTATGATAAAAAATATTATTGAACATGTTGATTTAAAATATGATGATTATTTAAAACTTGAGAATATTATATTAGCGCCTGATAAAATTATTCAAGACAGAAAGAATAATTTGAGAATGTTTAAATGTATAAATGGTAAATTTTATGAGATAGTTATAAAAACAACTAAAAATAAAAATGAAAACTATTTAACGACTTTTCACAGATGTAATATTTCTAAATTAAAAGATAAAAAAAGATAGTTTCGATTATGAGGACTCGGACTGTTCCTCTGTCGCCTGTTGGCTCGGTGCCGAGATTTACCGTATCAAAACTATCTATTTATATTATAAAATATTATTGCAAAATTTCAACCCTTTGGTTGATTATAAAAAAGAAGGGAAAACTTATGTTTCCCCTTCTTAATTTTGTTTTATCCTAACGGATTATAGGCTGCAAGCGCAAACGCCATCTTTGCAAGAATAGTTCAAAGCTTGTTGAGCTTCTTCCATTCTAACTTTGATACGTCCGTCTACTGCAATACCTTCACCAGTTTTTTCAGAAATCAACAATGGGTTGATGTCTAATTCATCGATGAATTTGAAATCGTGAACTAATTGAGATAATCTCAATAATGTTTCTTCGATTTGTTCCATTTGAGCAGGTTTAGTACCTCTAGCACCTTCTAACAATTTGTATGCTTTAACTGATTTAATCATTTCTTTAGCGTCAACATCTGTTAGAGGAGCGATTCTGAATGTTACGTCTTTCATAACTTCGATGAATACACCGCCTAAACCGAACATCATCATTGGACCGTATTGAGGGTCTGTTGCGATACCGCAAACCATTTCTCTGTTACCTTTAACCATTTCTTGGATGATAACACCTTCCAAACCTTCAAGAAGTCCTTTTTCTGTTAACTTAGCAATCAAGTCTTGGTATTCAGCTCTTAATTGTTCAGCAGATTGAATGTTAACTCTTACACCGCCAACATCAGTTTTGTGAGAAGTTGTTTTAGAAGTCATTTTCATAACAACAGGGTATCCGATAGAATCAGCGATTGAAACAGCTTCATCTTCAGATTTCGCAAAACCGGATTTACATACTCTGATACCGTAAGCATCTAATACATCAATAGATTCACGAGTTGTCAATTGAGCTCTGCCTTCATTTACTGATTTAGCAATGATTTCTTGAGCACGTTTGTAATCAACATCGAATGTAGGGATTTTACCTTCAGGTCTTTCCATCCACAATCTTTGTTGGTTCAATCTGTTCAAACCATCAGCAGCTTCTTCTGCGTACATAAAGAATGGCATGTTGACTTTCATATCTGATAATGTTGAGAAGAAATCAGACTTAGTCATGAATACACCGATAACAGGTTTTTCTGGGTGTTCAGCTTTGATTTCCATAAGAGCTTTAGCAACATCAATATCTTTCAAGCCTAAGAATGGAAGATAGATTGTAATAATCATATCAACATTTTCATCAGCGATAACTGTTTCCAAGGTTTGTTTGTAGTGTTCGATAGGTGCAGAAGCAATCATATCGATAGGGTTTTTAACTGATGCTGCAGAAGGTAAAAAGCTTCTTAATTTTTCTTTAGTTTCATCAGAAATCTTAGCGATTTGCATACCGTGTTCACAGATAGCATCTGTAGCCATGATACCAGGACCACCTGAGTTTGTAATAATAGCAACTCTGTCACCCTTTGGAATTGGGCAGTTAGCAAAAACTTTTGCTGTTGCGAACAAATCTTGTAGAGAGTATTCTCTGATTACACCAGATTGGTTCAACAATGCGTTTGCAGCTTTATCAGCACCAGCCAATGAACCTGTGTGAGAAGATGCAGCACTAGCACCGGCTGCTGAACGTCCAGCTTTCAATGCTAAAATAGGTTTCTTCTTAGAAATTCTTGAAGCTAATTTTCTGAAGTTAGCTGGGTTTTGGATTGATTCCATGTAAAGTAGAATTTGTTCTACGTCTTTTTCATCTTCCCAGTATTCCAAAGCTGTTTCAGCGTTAACATCGGCTTGGTTACCGATAGAAATGAATTGTGCAAAACCAAGGTTCAAGTCTTTAAGGATATTCAAAATACCGCCGCCTAAAGCACCTGATTGAGATACGAAACCGATGTTACCACGTTCTGGCAATGATTCAGCAAAGCATCCGTCCATTCTAACGTCAGGGTGAGTATTTACAACACCTAAGCAGTTAGGACCAACACATCTCATGCCGTATTCTCTAACTTTTGCAAGTAATTGTTTTTCTGCTTCAGCACCTTCTTTACCTGTTTCTTTGAAACCTGCAGTAATGATACAAAGACCTTTGATGCCTTTTTCGTGACATTGGTCAATTGTTGAAAGTACGAATTTTGCATTTACAACAATAATTGCTAAATCAACTTCACCAGGGATTTCTAAAACTGAAGTGTATGCTTGTAATCCTTCGATAACTCCGCCTTTTGGGTTAACCGGATAAATATTACCGTTGAATTTGTATTCTTGTAATCTTTTCATAATATCAGAACCAATTGTGTGTTCTTTTGTTGAAGCGCCAACAACTGCAATTGATTTTGGTTTCATGATTTTGTCTAAAACGTTCATGATCTCTTCCTTTCTTGTTTCTAAAAACCACATGTAAATTATATTACAAACACTGTTTTTGGGGTAATAAATGTTTAGAATTGTTAAAGGAAGTTGCTAAGTCGTTAGGACGTTAAGTCGTTAAGTTCGTATTAAATATTTCATTTTGCAATCTCGTCATATCTCAAGTATTGATACATTATATGAGCGTAAGCGAATTAAATGAACTTAACGACCTAACGACTTAGCGACTTAAAGACCCAAATCCTTACATACTAAGTACTCTATTTATACAAGCCTTACTAGAATAGCTCCATTCGCGTTTAGAAATTCGATAAACTTTTAGACCAGAACGTTCAATAATGGCTTGTTTTTTCATGTTTGAAACTTTTAGAGGAGTTTTATCTTCCACACCATCGCATTCAATTACAAATTTATTATCAACCAGTAAATCAGCGCTTAAGCCTGCTATATCAACTCCGCAAGTTACTTCGTGTCCTAAATCACGGAAAGCTTGAGCTACTTCTTTTTCAAAAGAATTTTTGTAAATATTTTCATCAAAGTCGTCAGAATTTGCGAGTGCAAATCTGTTTTCGTATTCTTCAACAAAGCCCAAATAGCTTCTCAATATTCCTTCCGGCAATTCTCTCGGATTTTTGGAAATGAAATTAATCATCTGATATCGTGCTCTTGTAATTGCAACGTTAAATAAGTTCGGTTTTTGCAAGAATATCAAACTTTGAGGGAAACTATTATTTGCATAGGCCCAAGAAATCAAAATGATATCTCTTTCATCACCTTGGAATGTGTGAGCAGTACCGATTTCAATCTGGTGCTTTTCAATCATATGCTCAGAAAGAACCTTAGAAACAGAAACCTTAAGCTGTTCTACTTGTGCTCTAAAAGGTGAAATAATGCCGATAGAAACAGGATTTTCAGGATTCTTGCGCTCATCTTCTACAACAATAGAGTGTAATCTCTTTACCAATTCTTCAATTTCCGGAAGATTTCTTGTTGCATCAAAATCAACTTTACCATCCGGTACAACAACTGTTTCCAGCACTTTTTTAGAGTTGTCATTTCTTCTCATAACCTTGATTCTGCCACCATAGAATTCTTTATTTGAGAAATTAATGATTGGCGGTAAGCTTCTAAAATGCTCATCCAAAAGAACCGGATGCATAGAGTAGTAGTTTGCCAAATCAAACATAGAATTTGTTCTGAATCTCCACATCAACTGGTAACGGTCATTGATTCCGTACTGTGACAAGAAAGATTGTTCTTTTGCTTTTTCTAGGAATGATAAGTGCGGAAGTTGTTTGTCATCGCCGACTACAACAGCTTTTTTCGCTCTATATAAGATTGGGAAACAACTTGCAATATCACATTGAGAAGCTTCGTCAATAATTACAACATCAAATAACCCCGGTTTCATAGGTAAAGAACCGGATACGGCATAAGTTGTAACGCACCAGCAAGGGAATGCTTCCAAAAGCGGTTTAAAATCTTCTGTTTCAAGAAGTCTGTTTTGTAGATTTTTCTTTCTTTCAACAAGAGATTTTGAATGTACAAACAATCTTTGTCTTTTTACAGGATCTTGCATTAAACCTTTTAATGCCTGTCTGCGTTTGCATTTAAGGATATCAATAGCTAAATGTTTTTGTTTTTTCTTCAAAGTTCTTATTTGTTCTGAAAGAACGTGAATATTTCCTGTTGTTTGTATTTCTGTTTCAATTTTTCTTGCTTTGCAAATGAGTTTAGCAAACTCTAATTCATTCCTTATAACGGCAATATTTTCGTTATTAACGTCAAAACTATTTATTCTAAGTACTTTTTTCAAATTTCCGATTGCAGACATATTTTTTATACCTGACCAGAAACCTGATTTTTCAAGATTAGAACATAGTGCATTGATGGAATTTTCTACAAGATTAATTTCATCTTCTTTCAAAACAGATTTTATATAAGTCGGATGTGTATGCATTGGCTGTTCTAAATCAATTTGACTTTTCAGCTCTGTCCATTCTCCTTCAAGTTTAATTATTTTTTCTGATTTTTTTTCTAAGTCAGAAATTGTTTTAAGTAGCTCTTCCATATCTTTAACGTCACAGAGGATAGAGCTTTCTGTACCTTCGTCTAAGTCAACTTTGTTTGCCAATAGGTCTTGAAGCTGCATACTTAATTCTCTTTGGTAATTCAAACGTCCCGCTCTAAGTGCCAAAAAAGGAGCACCGAGCTCGTTTAATCTTTCAGCAACAACATCAACAGCTTTATCCATTCTTGAAGCAACTAGAACAGTTTTTCCGTTCGCAATAAGATGCGCTGCAAGGTTAACGATAGTTTGAGATTTACCGGTCCCCGGAGGACCAAAAACAGATACCAATCTTGCATTCTCTACATTTTTTACAACATTAAGTTGTGCATCTGATAAAGACAGCGGAGTTACAGGGAAAAAGTCCGCCAATGTTTTTTGCTGAGTATCTGTTGGCTTTGATTGAGTATATTCTTCGTTAATCAAATTCAGTACAGTTTCTCTATAAATTCCACTTGGCTTTTCTGCAATTTGAGTAAGTTCATGTAAAACTCCCGCAGTAACAGAAGGTCGTTTTGTGAGAATAATTGCACATTGCTTAGTTAAACTTATCTTATCAAGTTTAATTTGTGCTTTTTTAGCGTTTTCTTCTTCCTCAATTATTTCATCAATGTTTTCTGAATTTACTTTTTCATTATAAAAATCTTTTGTAATATTATCTTCTTTTACCGTATTTTCCGGATTTAAAGATACATCAATATCCGGAACGATTGATTTAAGAGTTGTTAAAAAGATATCTAATTTTTCTTGAGTAATCGGAACCGTTGGGACAACATCAAGAAGTCCTTCCAGTAATTGTTCTGTTTCGTCTTCATCATCACTCTTTTTCATAAGAGCAGTCAAAGCACCTGTGTTAAGTGATAAGAACTCATCTGTTAACATACAATTGATATTCACACCATTTCTTTCCAATCTACAAGGAGCGTAAAGAAGTGGAGTCAAAAACTCATTCTTTTTACCGGTTTTGGATTTTCCAACTAAAAATAAATAACCATAAATAAGATATTTATCTTTTTGACTCGTTTCAGATTGAATCATCAGTTCTGTTAATTTTGGATCAGAACCCTCTAAGCGCAAATATTCCAAGCCTTGTGTAAAAAGAGTATCTTCTCCATCAAGAAAAATCCATTTGTTGTCTTTGTCTGCTTTTAGGTTTCTAAATGTAGAACTTTTAACTTCTTCTCTCACACAATCGTGAAGATATTGGCTCAATTTTTTTATAAAACTATTATTAAATGCTGAATTTATCGCTCTTGTTGCTTCTTGTAACATATGTACTTATTTCTCCGTTGATTTTGTTGGGATGAATCCTTAACCTACCCTGCTCCGTTGATTTTTGTTTTTTGGTGAGTGCGTCTACACTTTGCCCACCCTACAATTAGGGTTTTACCATTTATAATCTCGATTTTGTTTTGTGTATTTGTAGATTGCAAAAATTCCCATACCAATATATGCAATAATAACAAACAATTCTACTAAAAAATGTGTATTCATTTTTATACCTCCGAAAATTCTTTCTGAGAAGAGTTTTTGATACTTTTTAAAATATTCATAGCTTCTGTTCTTCTTATAAAATAGGCATTAATCATTACTAATGATAATAAGGTGCCAAAAATTACAAAAAATACTTTTAGAATGTTGAGCTCTCCTAGTATTAATGCTATAACCCCACCAGATGTGGCAAAAATTGCCCCCCATAAATGGGTCATTTCATTCCTTATAGAACTTAATAACTCCTGATTGTATAAATCGTTCATGAAAATCTTCCTTGTTGGTATTATACCACATATTTATGATAATTAATACTATTAATGTATGAGTTAGCCTTCTAAAACTTATGTTAAACTCTAATTATGAAAGAAAAAGTTAAAAAAGTTATAATTCATGAAGAAGGCTCATTGTTTCTACTTTGTTTAATGACAATATCTTTTACAGTTCTTCTTTTTATGATAGTTGCTAATTATAGAACTGAATTGCTGGGAATGCTAATATTCATGATGATAATCACAGTATTTTGCTGGTATGGAGTTATATATTGCCTAAAAGAACGTAAAAACGGATTGTACTATTTCACTTTATCACAAGATTATATAACTTTTTGCAGTTATAATGACAACAAAGAAGAAAAGACAAGCATTAAGTTAAATGATATTTCTGCTTTTAAGTTGGATATTTGGCATAGAGTAGATAATCTTTATGTTCCAAGATCTCATGCTGCAAGTCCGCCTTTTGATATAAAAATTAATATTCAAATTGCTACTAATAATAATGAGTCTTATGAGTTTTCTTATAGCGAACAAAATACTCGTAATTCTTGCACAAGTAATATTTTTGCTATTGCAAAATTTATTCCAAATTTTTCATATACAGTAGATACCAATAGTGATGTTTTTAAATCCGGACTTGATGCTTGGCAAAAAAATGGAAATCTTTCTTTTTATGAGGGGCTTAAATTTGTATTAAACGATCCAAATGTTTCGAATTTATCGAAAACTTACCTAAAAACTGCAATAGGAGTTCTATTTTTTTTGATGATAATAAAGACAATAATAGATATCATTGGATAATACACAATTCCATTAGTTAAATGAGTTCAATTTGTTAAAAATCTGTTAAACTAATTTTGTTAGGAGATAAGATGAAAAAAAGTTTGCTGATTTTAGCGTTATTTCTGGTATTACCTACTTTTGCTGCTGAAATTCCAGCTATAAACCAGACTGCAACAACCCCTCAGAATATTATGTTTAGTAATTGTACTAAGATTTTTGCGGTAAATAAAGAAAAACTTTTCTATCTGACACTTGCTTCTTTATCTGCGAATAGATTTATGATAGATGAAGTTCAAACAGCTAACGGTTATGTGATTTTTACTGTAAACAGAAATAAGTATTTGGCAACTGTTGCAGGGGTTGATAATGCAAATTCTATCTTAAAAATAACTCCTTGTAACAATGTGTACAATTTCCCTCCGGGGATTTTGTTGAATACATTTAAGTACATTGATTTGAACTTAAATACGGAGATTAAAAGCTAACAAGTCTTGGTCATTCCCTCGCCTTACAGGAGAGGTGTGAATTATTTTTTAACTTTGTTCTCTCCGCAGTATCCATTTAGTGGGAGAGATGTCACGAGAGTGACAGAGAGGGAAAAGGTGAGGTATCTATACAATGAAAAAACTTTTTGCACTACTAATAATAACAATATCAATTCTCGGTTTAACCGCCTGCTCTATTCGCAAAGAAAATGAGCAAAAAGTTGTGACGCTTTGGACACTTCAGATGGGTGATTTTTCTGATTATATGTACAAAATTATCCGCACTTATGAAAATAATCATCCAAATATTCAGATTAAATGGGTTGATGTTCCATTCTCAGAAGGTGAAAAACGAACATTAGCTGCTGTTATGACAGATAATCCACCGGATTTAATTAATCTTAATCCTGATTTTTCTGCTCTTTTAGCTCAAAAAGGAACATTAGAAGAAATTCCCGAAGAAGTTACAACGGATTTTAATCCGGAAATAATTAATGCTTTAAAGTATAACGATAAACTTTACTCAATTCCTTGGTACGCTACAAGTGCAATTACTATTTATAACAAAGATTTATTTCAGCAATCTGGTATTATCAGATTGCCAAAAACTTATAAGGAATTGGCTGCAATTTCTGAAAAAGTGAAAGAAAATACCGGTGCTTATGCTTATCTTCCGACCATTACAGAAAATGATACGATGGTGAAGATTCTTAATAAATATGGTATCTCTGAAGCTGAAGATTATCCTAAGGCGCAAAAAGTTTTTGAGATGTTTAAAAATCTTTACCAAAAAGAATTGATACCGGCAGAAAGTATTACATTTACTCATAGAGAAGCATTAGAACAGTATATGGCAGGAAAAATTGTATTCTTTCAAGGTGGGGCAAATTTTTTGAATATGATTAAGGAGAATGCCCCTTCTGTTTATGAGCAAACTGACGTTACGGAACAAATAAAAGGACCGGTTGGGCAAAATGATTTTTCTGTTATGAATTTTGTAATTCCATCTAGAGCCAAACACAAAAAAGAAGCGTTGGATTTTTGTTTGTATTTGACAAACGAACAAAATCAGTTGGAACTTGCAAGAATGACTAATGTTATTGCAACAAATTCCAGTGCGTTAAAGAATGCCTTTTATAATGACGATTCTACTCTGGAGGCAAAAGCTCGTTCAATAAGTGCAAAACAGATTAATAGAATTACACCACAGTTAAGACAACGCAGAAATCAAAAAGAAATTAATACTCAAGTTAATGCAGCTGTTCAATCTGTTTTGTTAAACAAGGATTCTATAGAAAGTATCTTAGAAAAATTGTCTAAAACATTAGAAGATATTGAAGAATAAAATCGCTTTTGATGTTTTTGTAGGTGGCATATTAAACCCTTATTCACAATTTCTCTTGTTTATCTTATACTAAAGTTATTAAAAGATAAGCGAGGATAAAGGATGTTAAAAGATTATTTTCTAAACGAAGTTGACAGTGCGATAAAAAAAGCTATTGAGTCTGCAAAATTGGGTCAAATGACATCAGACGACAAATATTCACTAATTGTAGAAAAACCAAAGAATGCTGATTTTGGTGATTTTGCAGTGAATGTGTCTTCACTAGCTCGTTCTGCAAAAATTGCTCCACCTATGATAGCTCAAGCAATCGTAGAATTTTTGTCAAAAGAAAAATATTCTGTGACTGTAGTTGGTGGATTTATTAATTTTAAAATAGAAGATTCTCTTTTGGCTAACGCAGTTGCAGAAGTTCTTGCAAAAGGTGAAAATTATGGTAAACCGGAAGGTGTTGAAACAGAAAAGATTTTGTTGGAATACGTTTCAGCAAACCCTACCGGCCCATTCCACATCGGTCATGGACGTTGGGCTGCAATGGGCAGTGCTTTAGCTAATCTTTTGAAATTCTATGGTCATGAAGTTTATCAAGAATTTTATATAAATGATGCCGGAAGCCAAATTCAAAAACTTGGTAATTCTTTGAGAATAAGACTTCAACAAGAAAAAGGTGAAAATGTAGATTTCCCTACTGACGAAATTGAAAGAAAAAATTATTACCCAGGAGATTATTTAATCCCTGTTGCTAAAAAATTCTTGGAATTAAATCCGACAGTTGATGTTGATAATGTAGAATTGAACATTCTTTGTGATTTTGCCAAAAAAGAAATGGAAGAATGCCAAAAGAAATTGTTAGAAGATTTTAGAGTACATTTTGATAATTTCTATTCAGAACTTGATTTACACAAATCCGGAAAAGTTGAAGAAAGTTACAAAGAGCTTATGGATAAAGGCATGTTGTACGAAAAAGAAGGTGCAATGTGGTTCAAGTCTTCTGAATTCGGTGATGACCAAGACAGAGTTATAAAAAAAGCAGATGGCTCTAACACTTATTTAACTGCTGATATAGCATATCACATTGATAAATTAAGACGTGGTTATGATAGATTGATTAATATTTGGGGTGCAGATCATCACGGTTATGTAGCTCGTGTAAAAGCATCAATCGAAGCTTTAGGTTATGACCCAAATAAGTTGGAAGTTCTTTTAGGTCAGCTTGTAAATCTTGTTATCAATGGCGAAGAAGTTCGTATGGGTAAACGTAAAAATATGGTTACTCTTGATGATTTGATTGAAGAAGTTGGTATTGATGCTACAAGATATTGGATGGAAATGAGAAATATTGATATGACTCTTGATTTTGATATCGAGCTTGCGAAAAAGAGCACGGATGAAAATCCAGTATTCTATGTTCAATACGCACACGCAAGAGTTTGCTCAATTTTAAGAAATGCAATTAATGATAGAATTAATCCGGAAAATGGTGAAACTATAAAAGCACCGATGAGTCAGGCAGAATTAGATGATTTGATTAATAATTTTGATAAAAATATTATTTTGAAAACTGCTGAAAGCGCAAAATCATTGATTCTTAAGTTGGAAGAATTCAAATCTGTAATCAAACTTTCTGCACAAAATAGAACAGTTTATACAATTTGCAGATATGTTCAAGAACTTGCAGCGGAATTCCATTCTTTCTACAATTCAAACCGTGTAATTTGCGATGATGTTGAACTTATGAAATCAAGATTAGCTTTGATGGTTGCAGTTAAAACAACATTAAAAAATGCATTAGATATTTTGGCAGTTACTGCTCCGGAAAAAATGTAAGGCAAAATTAGATTTAATTAGGTAAAAAAAGTCGGGTTGAAAATTTTTCAACCCGACTTTTTTCGCTTTTTTTGAAATTTTTTTACTTAACTTGTTTTATCAAATCTTCGTATTTTGTATTTTTAATTGTGTCTACAAAACTTTCGTCCGGTGTAGAATACATTTTGTCGCTGTATTCTGTTATATTAATCTCATTTTTGTTTGGAGAAAAGATGTTTTTTATTGCTCCGAAAACTTTTTTTATTCCACTTTCTTTTTCACCGGCTTTCTTGTATGTCAATGACAAATTAAGTTTGTGCCAGTCATTAAACAAGCTTGTGTCAGAAAATGTTGCACTGCCGTCGAATTTGTCAAAAAACTTTTTGAATGCTTCAGAATTTTTGAAAGCTTTAACTGCTTCTGCGTGTTCTGAAACCTTTTGAGGGCTAAACAATCCTGCGTATTTGATTTTGTTTAGACTCTGAAAACTAGTGTTGTTGTTTGTTTGTGAGATTGGTGATACTAACATATTATAAACTCCTTCTTTATATCCTTGCTTGTATTAAAACACATAAATATAAGGTTTGCTATATGTGTTAAGAAATATGATGGAATTAAAAAGGTATTTTGTAGGTCTGCTTTACTAAGCTGATAAAAACTTGAAAAACTACCCCTCTCCCACAAGGGATGAGGGTTGTGTGATTGTCTGAAATATTAAACAAATTGATACCCACTCGCATCTGTAAATCTTAGCAAGGCTTCGATAATAGCTGCGACCTCCCTAATAAAGGCGGTGGCACTCCTTCCTTTTTTAGGGAAGGTATTACATCACACTTACAAGCTGGTAAGTATAATTACAAGTTTGAAAGTAAAGTGCAAAGGGTATTAGCTCGTAAGGGACACTATTAATTAGTTGTAATCTCTAAGTGGAGGACGAGTGTTGTCAAAGTTGCCGTAAAGATTATTTTTTCTTGTTCTTTGAATATTAATCGGAGTGTACAGACTTTGATTATCTAAGTTCTTTTTGTAGTTTATATTCTGGACGTTATTTTCTTGAACAGTTTGTTTCACTGCAGAATTACTTTCTATCACTGGTTCTGCCTTTACTTCCAACTGTTTTTGAAGAGCTTTTTCTTGTGCACGTTGTGCTCTATCTTCTTTGAATTGTTGGTATCTGGATTTTGTTTTCTCTTTTGTATCGTTAATTTTTTCTTTTGTGTTTGCAATTTGAGCATCTACTCTTGATTTTGCAACAGCATAATCTTTTCCGCCTTCTTTATGCCATCTTCTGTATTTTTTAGTAAACACGTTATCAAAGTTACCCATATCATAATAAATCTGATTGGATTCTTTGTCGTATGTTTGTGGAGGCAATACTTTTAACTGAACATTTTGTGCGATTTCCGGACAAAGCATTCTGGAATAATCTCTTATTTTTGAAAGTTGCTCAGTTTGAGGCGAAGGACCTCTTGTTATGATTCTGTTTTCAACCACACTTATAGTTTTGTAGAATGTATTTGACCACAAAACAGTGTTGTTCTGTGTGTCTACTAAAGCTGCATAAGTATTGATTTTGTACGCAGGATCAATAACTGTAGCTCCGGGGATATTTATAAAATCCCAAAAAGTTCTTCTTAAAATATAGTTTTCTGAATCAATTGCAGAAGTTATTAAAAGCGCATAGCGTGCTTGTGATTTTGTGGCAATTTTTTTAAGTTGTACAAAATCAATATTGTATGATGTTCTAAATCTGGTAGTGAGGTTTTTTGCCGGAATCATAGCAGAAGCGTTGCTTTTAAGCAGTTTTCTTTCTTCACTTACAGTTGGTGATTTTATGTAATCCGTTTGATTAAGTATATTAATAACTTCGTTTGCAAAAAATTCCGAAGTGGCATTATAGATATAAGAATCAACCGCCTCGTTTTCAGTTACGATGTTATCAGGAATAACAAGCACTTTATACTGTTCCGCAAAAACGTACGGAGCTGCAAACATAATTATCCCAACTACTAATATCTTAAATAAATCTCTCACGTTAAGATTATATCATAATTTTTTTAAACCGCCAATTATTTACAACTCGTAATTTTACTGGTATCATAAGTGTAATTAAAATGAGAAATTTCTTTAATAATAAATATATAGTAATACTGTTGAGCTTTTATGCCGTTTGGATATTGGGGGTTCCATATATTTTTTCAAAAACCCTTCCGCAGGTATGCGAAAATATCACTTACAATTCTGATTACGAAATTGACATTAAAAAACCGCAATTGTATTTGAATGTCATTCCGACTGCAAAATTTAAAGCACAAGAGATTAGTGTCAAACTGAAAAATTCTGATGATTATACAAAAATTGATAATTTTTCCGTTTCAATAAGAGTACTGCCTTTGTTGACGGGAAGGTTGCATGTAAATGATGTTTTTGCAGAGAAAATTGCAGCTAATTCAGTTTTGAAAAAAGAATTACAGCTTGATAAAGACTTTTTTAAGGATATAAGAAAATTAAAAGTCAGATGTAATAAAATTCAGGTAAATAATATTGAAGTAACAATAAGACAACCAAATTTAACTAAGCCGGTTAAATATTCTGCGCATGATATTTATTACAAAAAGAATGCAAGAGCTTTAAAGTTAACATTGTTGAGTGAGTTGGATATTCAAAATTCTGTTTCGGAAGCGAATGTGAATTTGTATTTGCCAAAAAGAAATGATGTGAAAAGAAGTGTTGTAGATATTTCTTTTGATAATTTTGATATTGCACCATTGGGAGATTATTTAAGACAATATTTACCAAATGATTTTGTGGATATCAAGGGGATTATTAATATTAAAGTTGATAAAAAGAATTTGGCTGCAGAATTCAATAATTTTGCAGTAATTATGAAGGACGAAGCTAAATCTATAATATTCCCAACCAAATTGGACATTAATTCTAATTTTACGATTACAAGTAAAGCTATTAATTTTGATAACATTGATATAAACTCTAAAAATATCCACTCTTCAATCAGTGGTTCTGTAAAAAATTATTTGGATAAATCTGCTACAATGTTAGATTTGGCAGTTCGTTTGGATAAATCTAAAGTTGAAGATATTGTAGATATGATTCCGCCTATTATTGTGGAAGAATTCAATGTGTACAAATTGAAGCATTACAAATTTTATGGTGATGCGATTGCTAATTTTACCGTTAAGGGGGATGTTTTTGAACCGGATGTTGTAGGAGATGCCTTTATTAATAACGGGATTTTAATCAAGCCGATAAAGAATGCTGCCGGTGCGGTTGTAAAACTGGAATTTACTGGTAGATATATTAACTTTGATGTCGATGTTCCGGCTGGTGGCTTAGAAAGAGTTTGGGTAAAAGGCGGAGTTGAATTATACAATGTAAAATATGCCGATATGCGAATTTGGAGCACAAAGCATGTTGATTTGGAAACAGCAGAAGAAAAAGTAGTTCCTATCCACGAAATTTTGAATTTTATAATCGGACCAGTACCGATTATGGATGTAAAAGGGCAGGGAAATATTGATATAACAGTTAAAGGAAACAGAAAAACTCCTCACGTTTGGGGTGGATTGAATTTCTATAACGTTAAAACTTTCTTTAAAGAAATTCCGGATATGGTTTTAACAGATGCTGATGCAACCTTAAAATTTAATGACCTAAATGCGGAGTTTGTGACTAGCAAAGGCTTAGTTAACGGTAAAGACTTTTCAATAAAAGGTATTTGTAATCTATACGGGAAATTTGATTTTGATGTAAAGTCAACAAATCAGGAATTGGGGTATTTTTATAAAGCAATTCAAACCTCAACAATGATTGATGATATAAAGAAAATGCTGCCAAAACTAGATATTATTCAAGGATTATCAAATCTTAATCTTAAAGTTTACGGTTCCATTATTGATATTGAAGATATTAGATTTAATGAAAATCTTTTTGCGAAAGGACAAATTGAACTACTCGGTGACACGTTTGGAATGCAAGGCGCTAAAGTTGAAAAAACAAAAGGTATAATAGATTTTGAAAATAATAACGCTTCTGCTGATATAAACGCTTACATCGGTAAATCTTTATTGCACGCAAAAGCGGTTGTAAAGGAAAATATTGGAGATTTAGTTTTATCTATTCCAAAATTTAACCTAAATGACATTCTTCCTTTTGTCGGTGACATAAATGCTGATATGGGAAATATTTTGTTAAATGTAGATGTATCTTACAAAGGTAGAATTGACGAAATTGAGTATAACAAAGTTAATTTTGTAGCCAAAATTCTGGGTGTGACACCGGAAAATAAATTAAAACTTTCAAGCGGTATTATTTCTTTAAAAAATGATAAATTGAAAGTGGAAAATATTAAAGGTAACATCTTGAACACTGATAGTTCTTTCGTTGTGAATATGGATGCAAATAATGTATCTTCTACTCCAAGAGTAAATGGAATTTTACAGCTAAAGTCTTTTGATTTAACATCTTTGAATTTTCTGAAACAATATTCTATAATTCCGCAGCAATTTAAGGATATTACTTTTGATAAAGGAAAAATTAATCTGAATTGTAGAATACATAATAATAAAATCAATGCCTATTCTGATTTGGGCGGTATCGCTTTATCTTACAATCCGATAGGTTTGCCGATAAAAATTGTTAATGGTAGTTTTATTGTTAAGAATAATTCATTAAAACTTAATAAAATTAATCTCTTAGCGGACGATATGCCAATATTACTGGATGGTAACGTAAGTGATATATTTAAAAAACAAATTTTTGATATTTATATAAATTCTAAACCAAAGCAGGATTTTATAGATAAATATATTAATAAAAATCAGATTTATCCTGTTAAAATTAAAGGTGATATTGTTTATACTCTGCGTGCAAAGGGTGTGAAAGATAGTTTTGATGTTAAATCTGAAGTTAATATGGCCAAGGATTCCAGCATATATCACTTAGGTGCGACGGTCGGCGATATAGAAAACGCGATTGTAATAAATTTTGATGCAAGAATTCAGAAGCAGAATTTGGTTAGAATAAAAGAATTTTCGTATGATAAAATAATATCTTCACTTGGAAATCGTCAGACTAGATTAAATATGCTTAAAGCCAGAGGTGGAATAGATGTCTACAAGGATGATTTAGTATTCCATGATTTGATTGTTAAAACCCAAAATCCTACTGATGCAAGAATTTTTAACATAATATTTAGAAAACCAAATATAAAACAAGGTCAGTTTACTTCTGATTTAAGGTTTAACGGAAAACTTTCTAATCCAAGACTGATAGGTGATTTTCACATCTTTGAAACAAATATTCCATTTTTGGATACAACAATGAAAAATATTACATTTAAATTCAAAGATAAAACAATTGATTTGTCTTCAAAGGGTGAAGTATTAGGCAATGATGTTAGCGTGGAAGCGGTTTTGAAAAACAAACTGACAATGCCATATTATGTTGAAAAAGCAAACTTGTATACAAAACTTTTGGATTTGAATTATATAACAGAAAAATTGAAACTTTCGCAAGTAGAAAATTTCCAAACTTTAGACACATTTGAGGGCTTGAGTCTTTCTTCTCTTGTTGTAAAAGATATCAATATGTATGCAGATACAATCCATCTTAGAAATATCGTGGCTACAGATTTTGAATCAAAAGCATCTCTGAATGAAAAACAAGTAGTAGATGTTAGTCATTTTAAATTCAATATTGCAAGCGGCATTCTAAACGGTGCATTTAATTATAATTTGAACAACAACCATACAGGTCTGGTTCTAAAAGCAAAAGATATTAACGCAAATGATCTTACCTATGCTCTATTTGATTTGAATAATCAATTGTATGGAGATTTGACCGGTGACATAAAACTTTCTTGCGTTGGTTCTGATTTTGATAATTGCATGAAAACATTAAACGGAAAAACAACTTTTAATGTCATAAACGGAAGAATCCCAAAACTAGGTTCTCTTGAATATTTGCTAAAAGCAGGAAACCTACTCAAAGGCGGGCTTACAAGTTTATCTATAAACAGTGTAATAGATATTATAACTCCATTAAAAACTGGTGATTTTTCTAGTATTTATGGAACAATTGATATCAAAGACGGTATTGCTAAAGATATTGAAATCGCAACACGTGGCAAGGACTTAAGTCTATTTATCAGTGGCAGCTATAATTTTTCATCCGCTAATGCAGAAATGGAAGTTCTCGGAATGCTCTCCAAAAAGATTTCTACAATGTTTGGACCTCTTGGCAATTTATCATTGAATACATTATTTAGTGCAATTCCTGGGGTTGGTTTATCCGGCAACACAAAAATTCTTTCAAAAATTAACAAAATCCCGGGGATAGAACTTTCTAACAAAGCATACCGTAAATTCATTGCAGAAATTAAAGGTAATATCAACGGTGACAACTACGTAACCAGCTTTAAGTGGATAAACTAGGTGCTACGCACGTAGATAAGTTACAAGATTGCTTTACTTCTTACAAGCTTATATTATTAGGTGCTACGCACGTAGACAACTTACAAGATTGCTTTACTTCTTACAAGCTTATATTATTGGGTGCTACGCACGTAGACAACTTACAAGGCGGTTTTATTTCTACTCGTTACTTTAGTAATTCTTTAATGCGTTCATATTTCTCCAACATACGGTGAATTACTTGTGGAGTTATCTTATTACATTTATATCTGGCATCTCTTGAATATGTGTATAAAAAATTATAGTATTTCTCGTATATCATTAAATTTTTAGCAGTATTTTCTGTAGTAAGCCAAAACATAATTTGTTTATGACTACTTATAGTATTTTCAGGCATTGTTTTCTTTGAATATAAATATGCTTTTACGTAACAAAGAGCACTATAAAATATTGAAACAGCTTGCCATTCAATGAAGCTATTTTGTGAAACTAAAAACTCATATAATTGGAAATTTTCTTCACTTTTCTTGTAAAAACTTTTAGCAACTTCAGATTTGTTCATTTAAAAAGAAAAACTCCCTGTTGGTATATAAAATTTTTCACTTTTATTAATAATATGCAACTCTGGGAATATATGATAAGTAGCTTCCCATTGGGCAAATTTATTGAGAATTTTCTCTGACAAATCTATGTCATCCTCTTCTGTTACAACAAAAATATCACTCATTTTTTTTGAGCAATGAACTTCTAATACATTTTTTATTTTTTTTATTTTGTTGAGAGTATCATAAAATTCATACATTATAGCAGGTATTTCATCTCTAGATACATTGTCTATAGTTTTTTTTAATTCTTTTTCGTCAATTGCCATATAAAACCTCTTACGACTATCATTATAGCACTGTATTGCTTGTGATGCTATACTCCATAAGATTTAAAATAGCAACTTTCGTTACAAAAATTTATATTTTTCTCTCATTCTCTTTTCATTTCTGTCTTTTAAGTGTATAATTTTTAAGTGTAAATTGTACAATAGAATGGTGGGAAGATATAAATGGCATTGAACTTTCAAGATTTAATACTTAACTTATCAAGATTTTGGTCTGATTATGGTTGTATTATTCAACAACCTTATGATATAGAAAAAGGAGCTTCTACAATGAACCCTGCTACTTTCTTAAGAGCTTTAGGACCGGAACCTTGGTCAACAGCGATGGTAGAACCTTGCAGAAGACCTACTGATGCAAGATATGGTGAGAACCCAAACAGATTAGGTCACTATTTTCAATACCAAGTTATTTTGAAACCATCTCCAGATAATGCTCAAGAGTTATACTTAAAGAGCTTAGAAGCTATGGGTATTGATTTATCTAAACACGATGTTAGATTTGTAGAAGACAACTGGGAATCTCCAACTCTTGGTGCTGCCGGTGTAGGTTGGGAAGTTTGGTTAGACGGTATGGAAATTACTCAGTTCACATATTTCCAACAAGTTGGCGGTTTAGAAGTTAAGCCGGTTGCATTAGAAATTACTTACGGTTTAGAAAGAATTGCAATGTATATCCAAAACAAAGAATCCGTTTTTGATATTATGTGGAATAACAAACTTAAATACGGTGATATTTACTTACAAAATGAGATTGAACAATCTAAATATAACTTTGAATACTCTGATGCCGATAGGTTATTCAAATTATTTGATGCTTATCAAAAAGAAGTTGATAATTGTGTGAATGCGGAATTGGTACTTCCTGCTTATGATTACGTATTAAAATGTTCTCATACCTTCAACCTTCTTGATGCAAGAGGTGTAATTAGTAAAGATGAACGTATTAACTTTATTAATCGAGTAAGAACGATGGCTTCTGCTGTTGCAAAATTGTATGTAGAACAACGAGAAAAACTTGGATTTCCGCTTTTAAAGCATTAATTATGGTGCTTTGATGCTTCGCCACATGAGGGAGAAGCTGGGCAGAGCCCTGATGAGGGGATTATTTTGTATTTTACCCCTCACCCATATCTGTAATGCTCGACGTAGTCTCGCTAACAGCTACTCCCTCTCCCACAAGGGACGAGGGGCAGAAATTGAGAAAGGACACCGAATGACAATTAAAAATTTGCTAACAAAAATGTTTACTCGCAAGAATCTTGATGATGCAATTGCGAAAGCCGCCAAAGGTGGTTTAGAGAAAACACTTGGAGTTTGGGATTTAATCATTTTAGGTGTCGGTGCGATTATTGGTTCCGGTATTTTTGCGGTAGTCGGAATTGCGGCTGCAGGTAGTCCGGATGGTACTAGCCCTGGAGCGGGTCCGGCTTTAATTATATCAATGGTAATAGCGGCAATTGCTTGTGTATTTTCTGCACTATGCTACACTGAATTCGCTACAATGATACCGGTTGCTGGGGGTGCTTATACTTATACATTCGCAACTTTAGGTGAATTCGCAGCTTGGATTGTTGGTTGGATTTTGATGTTAGAATATGCAATCGGATTTATTGCAGTAGCTTGTGCGTGGACTAATCACTTTTTACAGTTTATAAAAGGCTTTTCAGCAGTACTTCCTGCATGGTTTGTAAATCCTCCTGTTTGGTTGGTTAATGATTTCCGTTCCGCTGTGAATGTTTGTAATCAACAAGGACTTGATGCAAGTACGGTGATTCCTCATTTTGCAGGTATTCCATTTTGTATAAATTTACCGGCAATTATTATGATTGCAATAACTACAGCTATCTTGGTTAAAGGTACAAAAGATTCCGCTAAGATGGCAGGTATAATGGTAGCGGTAAAACTTGGTGTAATTGCTTTATTTGTACTTACAGGTATGTTTTTTATACGTCCGGAAAATTGGACACCATTTGCACCAAACGGATTTGAAGGTTTGTTTATGGGTGCGTTTATTATATTCTTCGCATACATTGGATTTGATGCTTTAGCGACAGCTGCAGAAGAATGTAAAAATCCTCAAAAAGATTTACCGATCGGTATTTTAGGTTCTTTAATTGTAACAACTGTTGTGTATGTTCTTGTTGCTCTTGTTCTAACCGGCATGCAGCCAACTAGCGGTGTTGCAATACCGGAAGGATTATTTAAAGCACCTATGGCTTATGCAATGACAGCTGTTCATCAAAATTGGGCAGCAGGATTAATTTCTGTTGGTTCACTTGCCGGTTTGACTTCAGTGCTTTTAGTTATGCACATGGCTGCAACCAGAGTTTTGTACGCAATGAGCAGAGATAATTTCTTGCCAAGAGTGTTCCAAAAAATTCACCCTAAGTTCCAAACTCCTATGATTTTGACTATTACTGTTGGTGTTGTGGGAATTTTAGGTACTCTTATTTTAGATTTGAATGTAGCTGCATCACTTTGTAACTTCGGTACTTTTACATCATTTATTATCGTTTGTGTTGCAATTTTGATTCTTAGAAAAATGGATCCTGATAGACCTAGACCATTTAAAGTTCCATGCTGTCCTTGGTTTCCACTTGCAGGAATTTTATGTTGCGGTGGTTTGATGATTTTTTCTATGATGATTGCAAAAGGTGAGTCAGCAAAATTATCAACAGAATTATTTGTAGTTTGGGTAATTATGGGTGCGCTCATATATGCCTCTTATGGTTACAAAAATAATAGAAAAGCAGAAGCATTAGCAGAAAATAAAGAAATAGCGGAAGAAAATGAAATTGAGTGTAATATTAAATAATTTATTAAGTAAAAAAAGCCCTCAGGAACTTATTGACGCAGGTTCAAACTCGGGTTTAAAAAAGACATTGAATGTTTTTGACCTAATTGTATTAGGTATTGGTGCAGTCGTTGGAACAGGTATTTTTACGATTATCGGTAGTGCGATTGTTGGAAGTTCTGATGGTGCAGGTGCAGGAACGGCAGTTATTGTTTCAATGATATTAGCAGCAATAGCGAGTGTATTTTCGGCACTTTCTTATTCTGAAATAGCATCAATGATACCGGTTGCGGGTAGTGCTTATACTTATACTTATGCTACAATGGGCGAATTTATGGCTTGGATGGTTGGCTGGATTTTAATGCTTGAGTATGCCATTGGCAATATTACTGTTGCGAGTGCGTGGACCGGATATTTTGTTCAGTTTATGAAAGGTTTCAAACATATTCTTCCTGCATTTATTGTAAATTGTCCTTTATGGTTAAGAAATGATTACAGAACAATGTACGAAATTTGCAATAAATATGATTGGAATCCGCATAATGTTATGCCGTTTTTGCATTTACCTTTTGGTTTAGAAATCCCTATTGCAATCAATATTCCGGCAATTATGATTGTGTTGATTTTAACTATTTTATTGGTAAAAGGTGTAAAAGAATCAACAAGAGTCGCTACAATAATGGTTGGCGTGAATATGTTTATTATTTTATCATTCATTGTAGTGGGTGCATTTTACGTAAAGCCGGAAAATTGGGTTCCGTTCGCACCAAATGGTTTGGAAGGTATTTTCACAGGAGCATTTGTAATCTTTTTTGCTTATATTGGTTTTGATGCGATTTCTACGGCGGCTGAAGAAACAAAAAATCCTCAAAAAGATTTACCTATAGCAATTATGGGGACGTTAGCTATTTGTACTATTTTGTACGTTTGTGCTGCGTTAGTATTGACAGGTATTGTACCATTAGGTGCGATTGATACACAAGCACCTTTAGCACACGCAATGAGATTTATTGGAATGAACTGGTATGCAGGCTTGATTTCAATGGGCGCTTTGTGTGCTTTAACTTCTGTATTATTGATTTATCAGTTGGGTACGACTAGAATTCTTTTTGCTATGAGTAGAGATAATTTCTTGCCAAAATCATTGAACAGAGTACACAAAAAATTCCAAACTCCTCATATTTTAACTTGGATATCCGGATTAATTGTAATAGTCTGTGCTTTGTTTATGGATTTAAACATTTCAGCAGAATTATGTAACTTTGGTACATTTACTTCGTTTATTGTAATTTGTATAGCAGTTTTGATTTTAAGAAAAACAGAACCGACAAGAGAACGTCCGTTCAAAGTTCCATTCTGCCCTTGGTTCCCAATACTTGGTATTCTAACTTGCTTAGGCTTGATGTATTGCAAATTCAGTGCCAAAGCAACTTCTGCTTTGTATTTTGGAATCTGGCTTCTAATCGGACTATTAATCTATGCTCTTTATAGCTATGGCGAAAAACGTAAAGAGGGGTAAATTTGAATATTAGCCTGTCATATTTTTATGACAGGCTAATACTTTGTTAGTTAGGTATTTTGGAATTAAAGGTTGCTTAATATTTTCTGAAAATATTCTTTAGAAGAAGCATTCATTAATGGTGATTTGAATTGTTCTATAGCTGCCATTAAACCACTAACAGAATTTAGTCTTATTGCATTTTCAATATCAGGAAAACGAATATTTAATTCTTTTAATTTATTTTTAAAATTTTGATTTTGTATGTTTTTATAGGTAATATCTAGCTCTGGAGTATAATTAATTTGATGGTTTTTCAATAATTCTAAAAATTGAATATTTTCAGAATTCATAATTTTTTCTAAAATAGAGATACTGTTTGCATCTTTTTGGTTGTAATCTATATGAGTTAATTCTTTAAGAGCACTAATCATCTTGGAGTAATTGTCTTTATTTTCATTTGTTGGAACAATATCCGCAATTGCAGAAATTATATTGCTATTTTTATTCCAAAGTTCTCCTCCAGAGGATTTTAGTGCCGGATTATCAATTACTTTTAAGACATTTTCTGGTGTTGTTAATTCATTTGGTGAGGGTAATTTATACTCGCTAATGGAGCTATTGGTATTTGAAACTTCATTTTGATTAGCAGTATTTTTAAAATAATCATCATAATAAGTATTTTCGTTTCTAAGGAAATTTGCTACATTATATCGGTGGTTTATATTACTGTGATAATTAAGTAAATAATTTTCATCACCACCTGCATTAACAAATTTTGTTTCTAAATTATGATATAATTCGCTTACTTGAGTATAATAATTATCTTTTGATTGATATTTTTCGATAAAATCATATAATTGATCAAGCATTCTTTCATAGAAATTTTGCTTATTGCTGTCATTGCATTGTTCTATTCCACGTAGTATGTCAGGAACAGCAGAAAGATCTCCAGAACGGAGATTTTGACCAAATAAGCTTCCATATCTTTCTCCGCAATCTAAGTATAACCTAGGTATGTACCCTGCATGGTTGTGTTGGATACAAAATTCTCTAGCTCTCTTGGCTTGAAGTGGTGAAGCATTACAAAGTAGAGCCTCCTCGTTTCTACGGTAATCATAAGTAGGGCGTGTATCAAATAATTTTTCAAAGGTTCTGTAGAAATCTCTAATTCTTTTTTCTGAATTAGTTTGTGCATTGTAATTTGAGCGTCTACTAAATAAACCATTAAACATAATATTATGTTGGTTCGGTTTTAAATTTGTACTTCTTTCTGTACTGTCTTGTTTACAATTGTTTTGTTTTCTTAGTGTGCTGTAATTGTTAATCAATGATATTTTCATTTAATGATATCTCCTTTTATATGATTAAAACATTCCAAGTATTAAATATCTTTCAAGCTCTACGTTTTGAGTTTGAGCTGTTTTTTTAATTTCCGGAATCCAGCCAAGGCTCAAATATGCGCTAGAGTCTACATTCCGACATTGAGGTTTATTTAATATTTTCTGTATACATTCTTTGGCAGAATCGTTCAATAGAGGTGATGTAATTTGTTCCATAGCAGCCATTAAACCTTTAACAGAATTTAATTTTATTGCTTTTTCAAGGTCAGGAAAACGAATGTTTATTTCTTTTAGTTTATTTTTAAAATTGTTGTCTTGTATATTTTTATATGCAAATTCTAACTCTGGTGAGTAATCAAGACTATGATTTTTTAATAATTCTAAAAATTGGATGTTTTCAGAATTCATAATTTTTTCTAAAATAGAGATACCATATGCATCTTTTTGATTGTAATTGATATGGTTAAGTTCTTTAAGAGCATTAATCATTTTAGAATAATTTTCTTGATTTTTATTTGTTGGTACAATATCCGCAATTGCAGAAATTATATTGCTATTTTTATTCCAAAGTTCTCCTCCAGAGGATTTTAGTGCCGGATTATCAATTACTTTTAAGACATTTTCTGGTGTTGTTAATTCATTTGGTGAGGGTAATATATATTCGCAAGTTGGTTGTATTGTTTCTGAAATATTTTCTTGAATAGTATTAGTATTCTCTTCAACATCTTCAATTTCTTTCATTACATCCTGATAATCAATCAAAACATTTTCATCTCCGCCTATATTAATAAATTGTGTTTTTATATTATCGTATAGCTTACATAATTTATTTACATAATCATCTTTTGAATTATAATCAGCAAGAAATAAGCTAATTTCATGAAGCATTTTTTCATAATAATCTAGAGCAGAGACTTCATTATATTTTTTTATTCCGGCTAATATGTCCGGAACCGCAGAAAGGTCTTTTACAGAAAGTTCTTCTCTAAATACGCAATGTCGCTTCTCTCCATCATGTAAATATAAATAAGGTATATAACCTTCATGTTTGTATCGAATGCAGAATTCTCTAGCTTCCTTTTCCACCTTTGGTGAAGCATTACAAAGTGGTGAAGCATCTTTATCATAATCTGTATATGAAGAACGTGTATTAAACAATTTATCAAATGTTCCGTAAAAATCTCTAATTCTTTGTGGTCTATCGTTTTTTTTGTGTCTACTAAATAAACCATTGAAAGCAATATTATGTGCTGATGGTAAGGTGTTTAAATTTATATCTTTTTCGAGATTATTTTTTGAACGATTATGTATTCTTGTATTTTGTAATGTAGGTGTGTAGTAATTGTTGATTGATGAAATTCTCATTTGTGCTCCTTTTGTACAATTAAAAACTCCTAAAAAAAAATTTTTGCTATTAAATTGAATAGGCAAAAATTTTTTTTATATGTTTTGATATGTATGTGAAGAATAAAAAAGTGTAATAGCTCTTAAAAAATATTTTACGTTGTAGCATAAATGAGTTATCTTTTGGTGGCTTAAGAAGGAAAATATAAAAAATGAAAATACAACAAATACAAAATCGTGATATAACTTTTCAAACGTTGCATTTAGATAATAAAGTCACTAACAAATATTGTGCAAGTTTCTTCTTAAACAATCAGAATATAAAAAAGTGCGCAGATAAATTTGATGCTTTAATATGTCATGGAAAACAATATCAAAAAAATAATGCGTTACAAGCTCAAAGAGAAAAATTTAAATTGTTGACGGGAATGCTATGTGGTGGTGTTGGAGCAATTGGTGCAACACTTGCTTGTTCAATCGGAACCGGAGGTATTGGGGCTCTATTAATACCATTGTGTGCTTCTTCTAGCTATTTAATGGGTTATGTGGTTGCGTCATGTTCACCGTTTTATAAAAATGATAATAAGGATTCGCAATTTAACAATAAAAATAATGAAAATAATTCTGGCAGAGTCGATTTTCATAATGTATTCAGTAAAACTTTTTTGTTACCATTAAAAGTTACTCAAGGTTCAGTTAAAGAGAGAGAAGCGAAATCTGATGAGTATTTTAATCATTTTTTAAATGAATTTATTTCTCAAAAAGAATGTAATACTAATACTTATATTAATTCTATACATAAAGCATTGGGAAATAAAAAAATTAAATGTTATGTAAATAATAACGAATCAACTATTACAGGAAGTTTAAAAAAGATTGTAATAGGAGATATTAATGATAAAAATGCATATTATTATGGATATGAAATACAATTGGGTCAAGATTCAAAAGGTAATATTTTGAATAAAAGCACTGCTATACATGAAGCACGTCATCTTTTTGATCAATTGTTTAATCCTAAATACTCTGTGTTACGAGCTGACGCAAGGGCAAATTCTGTAAAAGAACTCTCTTCATTTATAGTTGATACACAAACTTTCTTTCACAATAAAAAATCTTTTAATAAAACTTTGAATGAATTGACTAAAAACTTGCCAGATGATGTTGCAATAAATACATTGCAGTTAAGTAGATATCATCTTAAATCTGAACGTAATGCATATAAAAGCGAGCTTAGATTTGTTAAAGGAATGAATGTTTTTAAGAATCTATTATCAATTCTAACCAGTTTATGCGCAATTCAAGTATATCATTTTGATGAGCGTGAAAAAGCTGTAGAAGTTAAATTATTACAATTATTAAAAAAAGTTAGAGAAGAAATGAAACAAGGTAATTGACAATATTATCATGTAGTGATAATATGATAATTTAAAAATTGTTGTGCATACGATGTACAGATTATGGATTATCACAAATAGGAGTTTGTTATGCAAAATAGACCTTACACACACCCTTCAGAGATTTTATTAGAAGAATTTGTTAAACCTTACGGTTTGACACAAAAGCAGTTATGCGAGCATTTAGGGGTTGGAATTAAGACAATAAGCGAATTATATAATAAAAAACGTGGTATAAGCCCTGTTATGGCACACAAATTAGCCAATCTTTTTGGTACAACTCCTGAATTTTGGATGAATGCTCAATGTTATTATGATTTATATATAGCATACAAAAAAGAAAAAGACAGCATAGATAAAGTTACCAAAATCGCTTAGTTTAATATTTTTTATGAAAAAATTATTTTTAATAAATCTAATTACCTGTTGTTCTATTATTTTTTCCGGCTGTGAAGCAGAAAAACCGGTTGGTATGCCTAATCCTTGGTGTGATTGCGGAACAAATGCAAATGAGGCTCGAAATATTGCCGGATTTAATTTTGGGCTTAATCCAAAGGGTTATGAAATTAGAGCAATGAAAAATGTTTTTGAAGTTCGTTTTCCGCTAGATAAAAACAGAATTGCAACTGTAAGAAAAACAGAAACTAATGGCGGTGATTGCAGTGGTGATTATAACAAATATCCTGTGAACAAAGAATACACTCTTCCTAATACAGTTGTAGTAAATATTAGAGGGAATGAAGAGCTGGTAAACGTGGTGTATTTCTGCGCTGAATCAGGGTGTTTTTCTGTGCAATGCAACGAAGGTATGAGCTACGATGAAATTTATCAAATCTTCAAAATGATAGAAGAAGTCGAAGCTCCTAAGTTTTAAAAGTTTTTATTTGATTGTGTCTGATAATATTTGTCTTATTGTATTGCAAATCGCTTATTATTTTAAATTTATAAGATGCATAATTTATAAAAAAATTAAGTAGTTTTTATGTTTTATTAAGAATGTCAATTACAAATTTTGCATTTTTAGCTTTATTTTTGAAAACTAGTCCAAATGTAATTTTATTTATTAATTTATAAATTTTATAGTTACTTAAAATGTAAGGAAAGCAAATTTTTTGAAAATCTTTATGTGAAATAATATCTAAACCATATTGGTAACAACGTTCTTGATATATTTTCCATTCAGGCGTATTGTTCGGTTTATTGTTTGATTTGTCAAGTTCATATAGAAGTTTTGGAATTAAATTGTTAACACTATATTTTTTTATAGATATATTATAAATCTCATCAATGTCTTGTAGCGCATTGTTATATCCGTTTATAATTTCAGATTTTAATTCTAATGGAGTCCTCTTTGTGGTATGATTTCTGCCAGAAAAATTATAATATTCAGCTTCTGTAAAGTTAGTTTTATTAACATAACCACAACCGCCAAATTTATCATAATTGAAAACGGGTTTTTTAAGGGCAAATCCGTATTGTACAGTTTTACCAATTGTGATAATTAAGTCATATTGTAATAACAATTTAGGTGTAATTTTTTGATAATTATAGTTTTTCCCATAAATATTTACCAAAAAACCATCATTTTCTAATAAACTTTTAGTTAATAAGAGTTCTTCAGGAACATGATTCGATATAATAGCAATCTTTTTTAATTTTTCTGGTTTTTTTATTGATAAATTTAAAAAGTTTTGTGGAATGAAATTCGGAAAAACTATTGTTTTGTGTATATTAAAGTCTTTTTGTAATGCTCTTGCGATTTCTTTACTGCAAACAAATGTTGGAAAATTCATTGTTGCTAATAAACTGGGCATTTCAAGACCTTTAATGGAGTATGATAAACAACCAATACCCAAGTGTTTGAATTTTAAACCTTTTTTTATTAGGAAACTTAAAATAGGTTCGTGATAAGCTAATACATATTTATATTCTTGATTTAGTGGAAGATTATTAAAAAAATATATTTTAACATTACTATTTGTTTCAATCTCTTTTTTTATACTATTGTTTATTTCGCATGTAGCAATATAAACTTTGAAATTGTTGCGAGTTAAATATTCTGCTAATTCGCAAATATGCATCATGGAGCCGTGATAGCCATCAAAATTGAAACCTGTAATTAAAAAATTATTCATAAGGTTATTATACTATATTTTTTTCTTTTTAGAAATTTTCTTAAACACATCATCAAAACTCTCAATCGGCTCAAGTCGATAGCCGCAATCATTTGCAAGGGTTCCACCCATAGCAAAAAGTTCTTCTTGCGGGTAGCGTCTGCAAATTCCGGGACGTTTTTTGTGAATTTTGCATTTGTGGGTCTCTTTATCCAAATTCATGCATTCAAAAACAAGCCCAGTTTCATCCTTATCTATAATTTTTAGGTAAGTATAGAATGGGTGGAGTTTTTGAAGGCGTTCAAATTCTTCTTCTGTTTGTATAACTTTTTTATGCTTAACATAAATCTTTTGGCAACAGCGTCCGCAAGCTTTGCAAGCTCCTACCCGATAATATTTTCTTCTTAGTACATGAAGGTAAAACAGTTTTTTTAATTTTTTAAACATCGACTACTCGTGATTTTGCAAGTTTATATTCCTGAGAATTTCTATTAGACATAAGCAATACTTTTGAAAAATATCTGTTTGCGGTTCTGAAATCTCTGTTATTATAGAATTCGCCGCCTTTTTGCAAGCAAATTTTAATTATTCTCTCTTCCGGATTTATGTATGATTTCAATCTTTCGATTCTCTCACCGTATTCTTCGATAAGGCTGTCTTGTAAAATTATACAATTTTCGTATTCAATTAGCGCCATATGGTAATTATTTTCATTATCATATGTGAGTGCCCAATCCCTATGACCGTAGTAACTTTCGCTATCAAAAGAGTTATCAAGTTCTTTAATGATTTTAATTGTTTTTAAATATTCCGGCTGATTGTGGATTACAAGTGGCAGTAATCTGCGCATTGTACAATATGCTGCCGTAAAATCACCAAGGTTTATATAAACAGATGCTAATTTTTGCAAAACATCGAGTGATTTATTATCGAGTGCGAGTGCCTGTTTTAAATAAATTAGTGCGTGCATATAATCATTCTCTTCCAGATAAGCTTCTCCTAGTAAATGGTTTATGTCAAAACTTACAGGAAGATTTTTTACTGCAAAAGTTAAATATTCGATTGCGGTTTTGTTATTCTTGGCAGAAATCGCTTGACGTGCTTTTCTCAAAAAATCAATTCCTACTTCGTTACATTTATCAATGCTGCTCTTAATTGTAGCATAAGAGTTTCCTTTTTCTTTTGCATATTTCAAATATTTTTCATAATAAAAAACAGACTGGAATTTCATCCCTTTAGAAAAATAAGATGTAGCCAAATTTAAACAAACAGCTTCATCATCAGGCTTGTTTGCATAAGCTCCAGCCCAATTTTCGATTGCATTTTTTAAATCCATACGCTTGTAATAAATATTTCCAAGATATAGGTATGAGGAGTTTTTTAAACTTTCGAGCGCAATTGATTTTTTGAAATATTCTTCTGCCGGTAAAAAATCATTAAGTTTGTAATAACATCGCCCTATTTCATAATATAATTTGTAAGAAATACTAGTATTAAGCATGCCCAAATAAAGCTTCAAAGCTTCGTTGTATTTTCCGTTGTTATAATGTACTTTCGCAGCTTCTAGCGTTTTTGTTTCCAAATCAGAATTATCTTGTATGTAATAATCAGACGATACCATATGGGTATTCTACCACATTTATTCGTTTAAATCATCCCATAATTTTTGATTATTAACAAGTTCTTTTAAAACGTCATCTTCAAAAACATCTACAACGCCTTCATTGAAAAGCTTTTGCACTCTTTCGATATATGATTTATCTTCCTGATTACTTGTTGCAATTTCTGTAAACTTTTTTATATCCATATCTTTTTGGAATAATTGCATTGCGTTAGAAGATATTTCGCTGCTGTCTACATAAGGAGAAGACGCATAACCACTCTTTTGGAGATTTGCTCTAATAGAAGCTAGATTAATGACGTTACCCACATTGCCAAGCTGTGAGTTACCATATGAAAATCCATTATTATTGTTGATATTATTAAACATAAGGCCCCTAATCTCCCCTACTATTTTACACCATTATCATATATTTTATGATAAATGTAATCAACTAAATGTATGAGATTTTAAGCTTTTAAATATGCTTCAATAAAGCCGTCCAAATCACCATCCATAACGGCATCAACATTTCCAACTTCAAAACCTGTTCTATGGTCTTTAACCATTTTATACGGGTGGAAAACGTAAGAGCGGATTTGTGAACCGAAATTGATATCAAAATTTTCGCCCTTAAGCTCTGCAAGTTTTTTTTCGTGTTCTCTTTGACGCAGTTCTAATAATTTAGAAGCTAGCATTTGCATTGCGTTTTCTTTATTTTGCAATTGTGAGCGCTCTTGCTGACACTTGATTACAATACCTGTTGGTTTATGTAAAATTCTTACCGCGGTTTCAACTTTGTTCACATTCTGTCCACCAGCACCACCGGAACGCATTGTATCTATTTCAATATCCTCTGGTGGAATTGTAATTGTTTTTTCATAATCCGGAATAATTGGAGAAACTTCACAAGATGCAAAACTGGTTTGTCTTTTACCATTTGCATTGAAAGGAGAAATCCTGACAAGACGATGAACACCTTTTTCTGCTTTAGCATAGCCATATGCATATTTTCCGGTAATTTTGATTGTTGCAGACTTTATCCCTGCTTCTTCACCGTCGGATTTATCAATCAATTCAACTTTCCATCCTTTTGATTCTGCCCAGCGAGTGTACATCCTAAGCAGCATATTTGCCCAATCTTGTGCATCTGTTCCACCGGCTCCAGCATTGATTGTCAAAAAAGCATCCGCTTCATCATATTCACCGGAAAGCATTTTTTGAACATCATATTTATCTAACTCTTTTTCAAGTTTAACAAGCTCGTTTTCGCTTTCTTGAATAAGTTCGCTATCTCCAATTTCATAAGCGGCTTTAGCATCATCAATAAGAGAGTCCCAATGCTCAAACAATTCTAGAGTTTCTTTTATTTCTCTTGATTTTTGTCCCAACTCGGATGCTAAATTCTGATTTGACCAAACTTCCGGACTCTGAAGTTTAGCTTCAAGCACAGCTAGTTCCTTATTAAGAGCCACAAAATCGATATTCTTTTTGTTATTAATTACACGTTGTTCAAGTTCTTGTAAATTAGCCATTTTTTTCTTCCACCAACTTTACAACCTGCTTATGAATATTTTCAATTGTGTCAGCAGAATTTATGACCTTGACGCGATTAGGCTCTTCTTTTGCGATTGCAAGAAAACCTTCTCTAACGCGTTTAAAGAACTCTATGCCTGCAGATTCCATACGGTCTTTTGTAGAGCCGACACGCTGCATAGATGTTTCTATATCAATATCGAAAACAATTGTTAAATCAGGCTTAAGACCGCTAACTGCAATGTTGTTTAATTTCTTAATCTGTTCAATATCAAGTTGTCTGCCGTAACCTTGATAAGCTACAGTTGAATCAGTGTGTCTGTCGCAAAGTACTATTATTCCATTTTTTAAAGCCGGTTTAATTATGCAATCAACATGTTGTGCTCTATCGGCTAAGAATAAAAAAGATTCGCAAGTCGGAGAAACTTCACCATCATAATTTAGTAAAATTTCTCTTAATTTCTCACCTAAACCTTTTGCCCCAGGCTCACGTGTAACAAGAGTTTTAAAACCTTTTTCTTGTAAATACTTGTTTAGGAGCTCTATCTGTGTGGTTTTTCCGCAACCATCCGCTCCTTCAAATGTAATAAATAATCCCAAATTTTCCATAAGACTATTTTACACAAAATCAAACATTTTATCAATTAAAGCAACTACATATTGTACTTGCTTTAATTTTGTTACTTTAAGTATGTTTAGAAGCAAAACCCAAAATATCAAAGTTATTTTGTTGACTTCACCTAAAAGCAGATCAATTATTTACGTAAATAATACTAGGTAAAAAAATCTGCGACATTAAAAAATCTACTTAATTGTATATAAATTTTATTATAAACCTTTAACAGGACCACCGGAACGAGCTCTTTTAGCCATTGTCAGTGCACCTCCAACTGCGATTATTAAAGCAATAACCATTGCCAGATTAGAGAAATCCCATCTTTCATATTCAAGCATGATTTCAGCAGGCTGTTCGCTGTCACTAAATGTCCATAGATAGGTTTTATCGTTAATAACTTTAGTTGCATTATTAGAAGTTGCTTTTACTGGGATTTTTATTGTTAATTCTGCAGTTGGAGTTGAAGGTACTATTAGTTCTTCGTCAGGAATATCACCACTTAGAATCTTATTTCCATTAGCGTATTCAGTTGTGACAAAAGTATGACCGGATTTATCTGTAAATTTGGTTTTGGAAATAACAACTTTGCCTAAAGCATCTTTGTATATTTTGAATGCTTCTGATGAGTTTTTAAATTTGTAACCATCTGTATTAATTGCATTTACTGCATCTGCAAGTTTGTATGTTAAGTGAATTTTATAATATTTTTTTACTAAAGTTCTTCTGATTGATAACCAGTTGTGAGGATTTGCTTCAAAACCTTTTGGCATAATTTTAGCAGCGTCATTGCTCCAAAGGTCATCCCTTTTTACTGTTAATGTGGTATTACCGTTCTCGCTAAATTCTGTTTTAACATTGTAGCCTGATTTTGTATAATTATCTATAATTTTTTGAAAATCTTTTTTTGCAATATCTCTAAAACCTTGCGCTTGCATAGGTCTGTATTGAACAGTTCTCGTTTCTGTTAGCGAAACTCTATCTTTATTGTTGATTTCTATATCATAAGAAAATTGTACGCATCCTGTGCAAAAAAATGTTGTAACGCAGACAATTGCTGCTAAAAATATCTTTTTCATTGGTTAACCCTATTTTAGTAATATAAGCCACATTGTACAATAGCATTGTACAATAGTTTAGTATTTGCGGTAACATTCAAATGTATGAATTAATAATACATAAAATTGTTTTGGCAATATTTGTTGCCAGTATAAAGTAAATATCTGTAATCTTTGTCTTTTATTTCCATCGCTTTACCCTCTTGAAAACGATTGTATCTGGCAAGGGTTTTGCGTTTTTGTACTTGGGAAAATTCTTGATATACACCTTCTGGAAAATTGCAATCAACAATTGTCCACTTAACTTTGCAGGCATTATTTAATTTACCAAAAATTTGATAAATTCCTGTTCCGTTAGCGTGATATTTGTATTTTTCGCATATCGATAATTTATCCAAAAACTCCATTTTACTTTCCAAGTCCTTGTTTGTTGTTGCAAGAAATTGGAATGTTTCAAGCGCGTATGCGCTTAGAGCTGTTAAGAATATTGTGGTAAGAATGATGTATGATTTTAATATGTGACTTTTATAGTGTGTCACGAAATTTCTCCATATACTTTTATTTTATGCTCCCCCCCCCTCACCCGCATTCGTAAGGTTCAGCGAAGCTTCACCAACGACTGCTCCCTCTCTTGAATTATTCGGGGTGTCGGTGGAGTAACGTCCAACCTCCACCTTACGGGCTTACGCCCTACCGAAAATTCGCTCTCCCACAAAGGGGCGAGGGTACTATAAAAATTACCCCCTAGTAAACATTTCCATATACCCAATAAGTTCTAAGAACTTTTTTGACGTAGTTTCTTGTTTCCGGATAAGGGATTTGTTCTACAAATTCGTCCGTATCATTATAAATAAGTTTTGAGAACCAATTTGTTACAGAGCCCATACCACCGTTATAAGCTGCGATTGCGTATAAATCTTTACCGCCGAGAACTTTTTTAAGTCCGCTATAATAACAACTTCCGGCTGTAATATTTGCAGTTTCAAGATTCAAATTAGTTGGCAAATTGTGCTTTTGCACAACTTCATTATAAGTAGCTGGCATAAGCTGCATTAAGCCGGTTGCACCTACGGAACTCTTGGCAAAAGCATTAAAGTGGCTTTCTTCTTTAATAATGGATTCCAATATGATAGGGTTATTATTTCCCTTAACTCTATCAACAATATCATAATAATGCGTTGGGTATGCCAGACGCCATCTTAAATCATCAAAAGAAGGTTTTGTTTGCATTTCTTCCATACCGTTTCTGGCTAAAACAGCAGAAATTGTGTAATTTTTCTTTTCATATGCTATCCAGCTCTGGATAAATTTATCGTGCTTGCATAATTCTTCTACTAAGTCATAATCTTTTAGATATGCAAGTTTCACTACCAAATTGTTGTCAAGAGATTTTTTGTAAGGAAAAACTACAGGCTTTTCCGTTAGTTCTAAAAACGGAAACATTCCATCATCTTTATACAAGTTATAGTTCGCTCTAAATGCGTAATAAGAATCCGGATACTTTGCGAGCACTTGTCTGTAATAAGAATTTGCATTCTCGTAGTGTTTAAGTTTAAACGCAATTTTTCCCATATAGTAAGTTACAGCAGGGCTTGAGTTTACGTTTGGAAATTTCTTGAGGTGTAAGAAACCGAGTCTTTGAGCGTCATAATATTTTTTTTGCAAGTATTTTGCAATGAATAGATTGTATAAAGAATCGGCAGAGAATTGTCCGTTCGGATATTTTTCATAAAGTGTACGGTAACAAGCTTCTTTTACGTTTGCTGCAACAACTTCGTTACAATTTAGATAAGCTACATAGTCAGCACCGGTAGAATTCAATTTCATATTGATAAGCTTTTCAATGCCGTCTTTTCTTGTTGGGAATGTTGCTATGTAGTTATCAATAACTTCAAAAACATCTTTTTCCGGAGTATTTGCAGCGTGTTTTTTTAGTCCCATTTCTGCATAATAATTACTCTTATCTTTGTTTCCAAGCTTGTATTCATTTTTTGCAAAATCAGACCAGCTTTCTGCTAATGTAGTTTTGTTTAGGTATTCTTTTGATTTTGAGTATTCGCCGTTTGCATAATAAGATTTTGCAATCAGCAGATTATCATAGTTTGTAAGTTTAACATTCAGCTTTTTTATTTCTTCTATAGATTTAATTGCAAATCTACCATCAGGAGCGTCTTCTAAGTATGTTTTGAAGTTAATCAAAGCTTTTGCCTGAGATTTTTCTAATCTTTTTTCGCTCTTTGGCGGATTGGAAATCTCAATCATTCCGAGGTAATAATTTGAAGCGATTGCATAATCACTAGTTGGATATTTTTTAATGATTTTTTTGAAATGTTTTTTTGCTCTCTTGTCGTTAGTTTCATACATTAAAATTGCCATATTATACTCACTGATTGGCGCAATTGATGATTTTGCGTTCGAGTGAACAATTCTATTATATTTTTTGATGGCTAATTCTTTTTTGTCCATATTTGTAGCACATCTTGCTTGTCTAAATAAAGCAGAATGTTTTAAAGTTGAGCCGGAAGGAATTTTACCAAATTCTTCATAAGCTTTTTCATAGTCACATTTTTTATAAATTTCAAGAGCATTAGAGTAGCTTTCAACACCTCTTGATTCTGCAGACATGTGATTATAAACAAAATATCCCAATGTAATACAAGCTAGTATTACAACAAGATACAAATCATATTTCCTTCTTCTTCTCATTCAAATTTATCCCAACTATTTATTAAACTCTTTTTCAAATTATAGACTAAGGTCTTTATGTTACTACTATTTTAATATAGAAACATGCAAAAAGAAAATCCTGTAATAAAAAATTACATTCTGTCATCAAAAAAGCGTATCCTCACAGATGAAGATACGCCTTTAAGATGTAATAACCTATATCCATCCAAACCTCTCTTGGATTATTCTGGTGAGCATAACATTCCAATAACAACAAATCCTAACGGATTTTTATAGTTATTTACATGTTATTTGCTCTTACGGGCTAACGCCCTACCGAAAATCCGTTTCCATAATGAGGGAAGGAGCTTTGCCGCCCTTGCTAGGGAAGCCGCAGTCGTGTGAACGTTAGTGAATTACGAGTGCGGGTGGGTATTAATGTTTATTGAAATTTTGAAATGTCATAAACACGTAATGCAAAATAAGGTTTATTTTTGCCTTTTTCTTTTAAGAATAAAAAGAAAGTATTGTCAAAATTAAAATATCTTGGGTCATTTGGTCTTAATGCAGTCATCCTAACTGACATTGCTGCTTCACTCTTTAGTTGAACACCTTTATAATTCATGTTAAATTTAACAGTTTCTAAAGCTTGGTCAATCACAAGATTTGTACCTTTTACACGTTTACCCGTAAGTTCATTAAAAGTTTTTTCTTCAAAGAATTTTAGATTAGGAACTTTTAATACATCATCTTCCGTAAACTTAGTATCACCGTTGTATGCTGCTTTTTTCTTCAACATATCAGCATAAACATAGTTAAAAGTATTTGATGTAGGAGTTTTGTATAAGTAAACTTCGTCATTACCTTTTGTATCTAAAACTACTGCAAAATCAGATGGACTGTTGTAGAAAAGAACGTTTACACCTTTTCTAACACTATCATTTGTACTGTTTTTGATACCAAAATATTCCGCTTGAGTATCACGGAATGCAGATTTTCCCAATTTATCAAAACTGCGAGAAAATTCAAAATCTTTTTTCAACATCGCATAGACAAGGTATTTATTTGCGGCCGGTGTCATATCAAGCTGATCAAGAATGTCGCTTTTTTCATTGAATTTCTTCTTGATAGCTTTTGCGATAATTTTCTTTGTATTTTTTTGAACTTTGCCTACGTATCTGTAGTAACTTTTGTCGCTCAATTCATCAACTGTGAATTCTTGTTTATTAAGCTCATTAACCATAACCGGAGTACCATCCGGAAATTTAACTATGGTGTGAACAATTTTGTCTATAAAATCGTTCCAAACGATTTGGAAAGTTCCCACCCAAACTCTGTCTTGAATATTTGTTTTGCTCTGCATTGTTGGCAAAATTTCAACATTCGCAGCAAATGAAGGTGAGAATAGTAACAAAGTTGTTACGATTGATAAAAATAATTTTTTCATATTTTGTCCTCTTTCTTCTAATGTCCATTTATATTACCAGAAATGGATAAGTTATTCAACTTTATGGTAGAATGAGTGATGAATATTTTGTAAAATTAAATGTTGGTAGTGCTACGTCATTGCAAGAAAATCTATGATTTTCGTGGCAATCTATAGCTTAAAGAAATAAAAATATGTTTGTAATGACGTAGTACGAGTGATGGTGTATAGGATATTATGAAAATAGCTGATTTTAAAATAGAAGAATGGATGAACAAATACGAAGCTTCTGCTGCGTACGATTTAACTACGACTTGTATTGCACCCCTGAGTATAAATGAACTTGATTATGATAAATCAATTTTTGATGTAAAACTAGGCTATGGCGACATTACCGGGTCCGTTAGATTAAAAACCGCTATAAAATCCTTGTATGAAAATCAAAATATTGAAAATATTACAATTACTCACGGTGCAATTGGTGCTAATCAATTAGTATTTTTATCTCTATTAGAGCGTGGTGATGAAGTCGTATCAATTGTTCCGACGTATCAACAGCATTATTCTATTCCGGAAGCGTTAGGGTGTGATGTAAAATTATTATTCTTGAAAGAAGAAAACGGTTGGTTGCCGGATTTAGAAGAGTTAGAAAATTTTGTTACAAAAAAAACAAAATTGTTATGTTTAAATAACCCAAATAATCCAACAGGTGCTGTTATGCCGGATTGGATGTTAAATAAAATTGTTGAAATTGCTCAAAAAAACAATACTTGGATTTTATCGGATGAAGTTTATAGGGGCTTAAATCTTATAGGAAAACCATATTCTCAATCTATAGCAGATTTGTATGAAAAAGGCATTTCGGTAGGCAGTATGTCTAAAACATATTCACTTCCAGGACTTAGAGTTGGTTGGATAGTTGGAAGAAAAGATTTAATCAATGAAATTAATCATCAAAGACAATATAATACGATTAGCGTAAGTACTTTAGACGATTATTTTTCTGCAATTGCGCTAGAACAAAGAGATTGTATTGCAGAGCGTAATTTTAAAATTATGCAAAATGGTATAACTGTTTTGAAAAATTGGCTCGATATTACTCCAAAAGTTAGATGTATTTTGCCAAAAGGCGGAACAACTGCTCTTGTAAAGTATAATTCAAGTATTCCATCAAGGCAGTTTTGTTTAGATTTACAAAACAAAACCGGTGTAGCGCTTCTTCCGGGGGAAACTTTGGAAATGGAAGGATATGTAAGATTAGGCTTTTGTGCAGAAAATTTACAAGGCGCATTAGAAAGAGCATCTGCTTATTTGAAAATTTAACGCACATCGCAATGTTTATTTATATCTGAGTTTGACATAATTATTTGTGTTATATATCATAGTGAAGTCAAATAGGTGTTATACCTGTTTGATAGGGAGTATCACCTCACCTCTTGCCACACACTTACTAAGAGAAATGGGCAATGAAAGGAGGGTAAAGCTATGCTCACGAAAATAATAATGCTACTAATAGTAGCAACGCTAATGTTAGTAGCACTAAAATTACTTTTCGTATAAAGTATAGGGTACTAAGTGAAGTCCTCAACGTATTTTTACCGATTCCGTTGGGGGCTTCCCCCTATGTATACATTATTTACCATGAATGCCTGTTTGTCAATATCTGCATATGCGATTTTGCACAGAATATCGGTTTGGACTATCCCCTGATGGTGCTTCTTTCCAATGCTCGTACTATTTTTGTCGGAAGGTTTTCGTGCGGATTTATTGAACCAACAAGTATAGTTTTACATCCTAATAGTTTGCCGGCAAGAATGTCCGTAAGAGGTCTATCTCCTATCATAACAGCTTCTTTTGGCGAAATACCAACAGAGTTAAGATAAGATGCCATTATTTTAGGATTTGGCTTGTCAGCCCTACCGATGACTCTACAAGGTGCGATTTTAGAAGCTTCTTCTATATATTTATCATTTTTGTTATTAGAAATTATTGCAACTTCAAAATCTTTAATAAAAGAATTAAACCATTCAACTGTTTCCGGTAAGAAATTAGATGATTTTGAAACCATAACAGTGCTGTCTAAATCAAACATTAAACATTTTATACCTTGTTTTTTTAGTTCAGTAAAATCAATTTCGTAAATATTCTTTAAGTTGTAATCCGGTTTTAAAAACATATTCTCTACCTATTATAAATTCTTTATGCCGATAGTCCTTGCTAATGCGTAATTGTGTTCAACTGGAGCCTTAACAAGTTTGATGAACAAATCATCATTTGTGTTCGCAAGTTCTAATTCTTCACCCTTCATACTTCTGATATCAGTAACTTGTGTGATGAATTTTTCAGAAGGTGTGATGATTTCAATATCTTCATTCTTATTGAATTTATTTTTAATTTTAATTCTGAACCATTCACCGCTTTCGTTATTCAGACTGCCATCAGAATTATATCTGCCTTCTCTGAATTCACATAAGAAGTCCGCCCCGGCAAGACCTTTTGAAATATCGTGGCTGTATCCGTCTTTTGGATAGCCTTCTCCAAGATAGAACCCTGTTGTGTAACCTCTGTTTCCAACCTTTAAAAGTTCATCAAAATACGGCTGCATATCAGTGTTAGGATTCTCAAGAACTGCATCTATTGCTTCTCTATAAGCTTTTGCCGTAGCTGAAACATAATACAAACTCTTTGTTCTGCCTTCTACCTTGAAGGAATCAATGCCAGCTTCAATCATTTCTTTCAAATGTTTTACTAAGCATAAATCTTTTGTACTTAATATATGCGTACCTTTTTCGTTTTCTTCAATTTCATAATATTGTCCTGGACGAGTTTCTTCAACAAGCTTGTAACTCCATCTGCAAGGTTGAGAACAATTGCCGGAATTCGCCTTTCTTTCGCCATTTGTCATATAGTCGCTAAGCAAACATCTGCCGGAAAAAGAAACGCATTGAGCCCCATGGATAAAGCATTCCAGTTCCATATCAGGTACTTTTTGCTTGATTTCAGCAACATCCTTTATTGGAAGTTCTCGTGCTAAAATTGCACGCGTAGCGCCCATATCTTGCCAAAATTTCACAGCTTCATAATTTAAAATATTAGCCTGTGTACTTACGTGAATATCTGTATTTGGCATATATTTTTTTGCAAGACGCATAATTCCTGGGTCACTGATAATAAGAGCATCAGGATTTGAGTCAACAATTCTATCCATACAAGCTTCCAAAGCTTTAATATCACTGTTGAATCCAAAAATATTCAGTGTTAAATATGCTTTTGCACCAAGTTTATGCGCAGTATCAACTGCAAACTTTAAATTTTCTAAAGTTATAAGTTCGCCTTTTCGCATTGCTCTTAAGCTGAAGTCTACAACTCCTAAATATACTGCGTCAGCGCCGTATTTGATTGCATATTTTAATTTTTCAATATTGCCAGCCGGCATTAAAAGTTCTGGTTTCATCATAGAAAAATTGTAACATAAAAATTTACTGAATAGAAATTTCTACTTCAAATTTTCTGTTCCAAGGATATGAATATGTATAATTTTTGTTTATATTAAATATTGGCATAAGTCTTGTTTCATAAGGTCGCATTAAATCTTTAATGTCACAAGGCGCTTTAATTTTACCTCTAACATTCGCTTGATATGCCCAATCATCAAGAAATCTTATTGTTTGTAATTTGTTAAAAGCTTGTGCGTCATATTTTTGTGCGTTCCATTTGGCTTTTATACCGGCAAGTAGACTTCCAAGAGTATTTGCAGATGTGTTCCAAGCCGAATAGCCAAAAAATATTTGATTGTTTATTTGCGGTAAAAAATCTTCTACAAAATCATTGTCTGCACCATTTGCAAAACGCACATCTGCAACTGCATAAGGTTTTTTAGGTGCTATAAAATTTCCTTTGTATTCTCTTCCGGTACCCCAACCCATAACAAGTTCGCCTTGTTTATTGACGAAGTTATTGATGATTAAAATAATATCTGCTTCTTGTTCTGATGTCACAACCTCAAAACCTCCGAGCTCAAGCTGTCCCAAGGCAGACTGTTCAATAGAAACATCTTCATAATTTGATATACAATTTTTATATTCAGGCTCCAAAAACTTAGGATATATTTTTATATCTTTTCTTATTGCTTTAGCAAGAAGTGTTAATGGGATTTCATCAGCGCCTGTTTTTGTTTTTCCGCCCAAGTTTTCCAATTCACGAGCTTCATCAACATTAAAACCTTTCGGTGCGCAATCGTCTTTAGAAAAGATTAATGTGTCAAACAATCCCTCTTTTTGCCAATTAAGATAAATTTTATTGATTTCAAAATTTCTTTTTCTGGTTTTTAAATAGTCCTCTAGAATTTCTTGCGGAATATTGCTTTTATTTATACCACCGGAAAAAGAGTATTCAAAAATCTTTTTGCCCCAATCTTTCCAATATTCTTTCTCTTCTTCATTATAATTGTTGTTAGAAATTCTCATTATGCTAGAAAAAGCGTAAACTTTTTTACCTGCTAACAGAGGTTTAAAACGTTCAATTCGATTTTTGATATCTTCATAAGTTTCAATATTGCCATTTTCATCAACTCCCCTGCGAGAAGGAATTAAGCCACCATAAGCAAGAGTATCAAGTGATAAAATCATCGCATCGCAATCAGAGAGTTTTTTTAGCCAATCAATGATTAAATCAACTTTTGCGTTCTTTTTCAAATCTCCAAGATATTCTCTAGGTGGAATTAATAGTTCAATATCTTTATCAATCGCAGCAATATCTTTAGCTAAGTGATAACAAACCGGACGATTATCTATTGGTATAAAACAAATTTTCATAAACTCATTTTAGCATTTTTTGTTGCTAAAATCTATAATTAATTCCGGATATATTTTTCTATAATTCTTAACTTTTGATTGTGAAAGTTTGGAAGAAAAATCCGCTTTAATATAAGGTTTGGAATTTCCTCTTATATCAAGAAGTTTAGAAAAATTTGTTTTTATTGTCTTAAAATAATTTCCTGCAAACTCTGTAATTCCAAGCCAAGGGTCAATAATTAAAGCTTCTTTATTTTTAAATTGATATTTTTTATTTTCCTTTATTTCTTTATCTGTAATGAACGCAACATCGTGTTTTGCAAAACCTTTGCCGGCAAATATTGAGCCGGAATAAATATTTTTTATTCCGCTGATTTTTCCGATAAGTTCTGCCAATTTAGCTTCTTCCGCACAGTTTCCTAAACCTTTTTTCATCGTATCAATTATATGTTGATAAAGATTTTTTTCATCATCTTCCATCTTTAATCTTTCACCGGCAAATTTCAAAGCATATTCCATTGACATTTGTCCCCAAAATAATTCTTTAACCTTATCTTGAGCAATTATTGCAGAAATTCTACTTTCTGAAATGTGAGGATAAATCGAATGTGCTTTTCGTGTTATTAAATCGGCTTTTCTAATTTCTTGATGTCTGCTTGTAAACGTAATCATATTGGCATTAAAAACACAAAATTAATATTTTGATATTTGCGTAATAAAACTTTACATTTAATTTTATTTGTTTGTAAAAAATATATATGCATGATATTATCTTTGTATAAATTTATATCCAGCAATCACATATTACTTAAAGGAGAACCCTATGTTAGATTTTTTGTTTAAGAAAGACACTGTAAATGTGTGTGAAAATTTAAACAATTTTTATTCAAAATTAAGAGAAATGAATTCATTCGAATCCATTTCAGAAGAAAGAAAAGAGTATTTAAAATCAACAATGACAAGATATGGGTATCTACCTTATCCGCAAATTAAAGCTCTTGAAGAATTATCTGATGCAGAAGTTTTATTTGCTCTAGAATCTAAGTGGGAAGCAAATGGTGTATTTTCAAACGGAAGCTTTGATTTTTCAAAAACAAGCGTTCTTGCCAGAAACAATGTAAAAAATTCAAGTTGGTTACAAAAAGAAGGACACGATATCAAGTTAATTAACCTAGCAGGTTTAGGCAACGGTAATAATTCTGACGGTTGCGGAAAATTTATGGATTGGTTAAGAGAGTTACTAATTTTGCCTTCAGGTAACTTAAGCAGCAATATTTTTGGAACAACAATGTATCTTACTCCATTCCATCCGAGAGAATTCGGTTGTGCTTATCTTCCAACTGCAAGTTGCGTTAGCCCTAATTTGGAAGATAAAAATATTTTAGAAAAAACAGGTGCAAATGCAGACGAGCAAATGAAATTGTTTATTCAATTGGCACAACTTGCAGGCCATCCTGTAATTTATGATATCCTTCCGCAAACAGGAAGATTTTCAAAAGTTGTTTTAACAAATGTTGATTGTGCAAGATGGTTTGACATAAATGCTCTAATCGAAGAATTGGTAAAACATATTGATGAAGCTGCATCAGAATTGAGTGATAAGTTTTCAAAAGATGATTTGGCAATTGTAAGCGGAATCTACAAAAAAGCTCTAAAGGGCGAAAGCTATGGAGATTTAACAGAACATTATCAAAATATTTTTAATGAAATAGATGAATCTTTAAAAGAAACAAAGATTTTCTTATCTAATTCTATGTTAGAAAAGAGCATTCAAGATAAATTACATAAAAAAGCAAAAAGTATAATTAATAAGTTGACAGGAAATAGCCACGGCAAAAAACTTTCAGAAGACGATATTAAAAACCAAGGTGAAATTATCCAAGGTTTGATTCACGAAGGTATGTGGCCGGCTCCGGGAGGCGCTTGGTGTTCTGCCGGTGTTCCTGTTTTTGATAGAATGAGCGAGGGCGCTTCTTATCCTACTTTTAAACATTACAAGTTTGATGGTGAAGATGTAACTCATTTTGCGAACCTCGATTGTCAAACTCCATACTATTTTGTATGCCTTGAAAATGGTAAATATAATAATGACGTAATCAAATTCTTTATCGATTACATGAAGAATCTTCAAGAAGAATTCAACTTTGATGGTTTTAGAGTAGATCACATTGACCACATTGTTGATGAAGTTTCTGAAAAAGATGGTGTTCCAATTAGCTACAGAGCGCCAAGAAAAGTTTTAGGAATGTTAAACACTGCAATGAAGGATAAAATTCCTTACTTTGCAACTCTTGCAGAATATATGTTAGGAGAAAAATCTTTCAAAGAATATCACGAAGATATGAATTTTGATGTTCTTTGGGGTAATGATATTCCTGCTCAAAGCTACAAGACACCGGAAGTTATTGCGGAAGAAAATTTAGAGCTTGCAAACTACAATTCAACTTCTAAAAAATCTACTCCGTTATCAATTCTTAAAACATATAACAACCAAGATGGTGAGTTTGAAGCTTTTGACAGGTATCCAGCTCAGCTAGGTCAACAAGGGGCTTTGTTCAAATGGTTTAAGTTTAAGTTCCTTCCAGGTGGACGTAATGCACAAAGACCTGTAATGTATATTGATGGTGATGAGTCATTCACAGCTACCGGCATGGAATATATTATCGGTAACGAAGTTTCTATGAAGCGTACAAAAGATTATGATTTCTTCTCAAAATTCGATGCACTTGATAGATTTGTAAAAAACTCTCCTGTTATAACTGATGGAGAAGCTCATATAATAAGACAAGATGATGATGGTTTTGTTGTTTGGCAAATACAAAAAGAAGGGTTAAAAAATTCAATCCTTGTTGTAGCTAACTACAACAATCCGCACGAAAAATTCCGTCAAGAAGATGAAAATGGAAACAGCTGGACTGAAGAAAGAGAAGGCAGAGAAGTCTTTGATAAAACAATTGAACTTTCATGCGATTATTCAATTGTTTCAGAATTCAGATTTGATGGTACTGATTATCTGGAAGAAAAATTTGTTGCAGCAACAAACTCTCTTTCTTTCGGAAAGCTAATGCCGGCTGAATTCAAATTCTTCACCGTCATCAAATAGTGCTACGGTGCTACGCACGTAGACATTGGGTCGGCTGCTTGGTGAAAACTACAGGATTGTATAAATACTACAGGCTCCGCCTCGAAGTGGAATTACAAGTAGGGCGCATATTTCCCCCGTAAGTAGGTAACTAACAAGTTGAAAATTGAAAGTGGAAAGTTGTCTTAAAACAATTTGTAGTTATACCTACAAGTAGGGCGCGTTCCCTCTCCTCGGGGGAGGGCTAGGGTGGGGGCTAATTCTTAAAAATGGAAGCTAATTCACAAGCCCCCCATAAACAAACTATCGGGCGAAAGCCTACACGGAGTATAATTTACGATTAAGTAAACTACGATTAAGTAATATAGGGATACAACCGGATAGAAATATCCGGCTTTTCTTTTGAAAAAATTCTGCCTGAAAATTCTCCTTAAATAACTTATTAACTTTTCGACTTGAATATTTTTATGTTAGAATAAATTTACAAAGTAGAAAGAAACGAAAGGAATTAATTAAATGGAAAAATTAGCAGATATTGGTGTTTTTGGTGGTTCAGGTTTTTACAAGTTTTTAGATGATATCAAAGAAGTTAAAATAGAAACTCCTTATGGAATGCCATCTGATAGTTTATTCATCGGTAAAATTGGCGCTCATAAAGTTGCATTTATGCCACGTCACGGCAGAAGTCATACTATTTTGCCTCATTTAATTAATTACAGAGCCAACGTTTGGGCTATGAAAGAAGTTGGTTGTACTCGAGTTATTTCACCTTGCGCAGCCGGCAGCTTACAAAAACACGTTGCTCCCGGACATTTTGTAATTTGTGACCAATTTGTAGATTGGACAGATGGAAGAAAAACAACTTTCTTTGAAGGACCTATTGTAACTCACCCATCTGCTGCTGAAACTTATTGTCCGGAATTGAGAAAAATTGCTATTGATACCGCAAAAGAATTAGGAATTACTGTTCATGAAACAGGTACAGTTGTAGTAATCAATGGTCCAAGATTCTCTACTAAAGCAGAATCAAAATTCTTTACAGGTCAAGGTTGGGAAGTAATTAATATGACAGCATTCCCAGAAGCATATCTTGTTAAAGAAATGGATATGTGTCCACTAAATATTTCTTTGATTACAGACTATGATGCAGGACTTGTTGGTGATGTTCCTCCTGTTTCTCACCATGAAGTTATTGAAGTGTTCAATAACAACTTGGATAATTTGAAAAAATTATTATTTAGTATGATTGAAAAAATACCTGCTGAAAATAATAATTGTGCTTGTGCTCAAACTCGCAAAAATTCACAATTATAATAACTAAAGTGAGGAATATCAGATGTTATCAAGAGCTATTAATCAGTTATTTTATCTGTATTATATATTGCTTATTGTAAGAATTTTTATGACTTGGCTGCCTAATGTAGATTGGGAAAGTCAGCCGCAAAAATGGGTGCGTTCTGTTACAGATCCATTTTTGAACCTTTTTAGAGGGGTGATTCCACCAATTGGCGGAATGCTTGATATCTCTCCTGTTATAGCGATTATTTTGCTTCAAATTCTGCAAGGAATTATTTGCGGATTTTTGCAAGGACTTGGATTATGATTGATATTGCTAAAATACAACAAGCAATCCTTTTAACTCAACAAGGAAAAATTCAAGAAGCTAAATATATTTATGAAAATATGCTGAAAACAAATCCGAATGACGCGAATTTACTGTCGGTCTTCGGTTTGTTTTATGTAAATATTGGTGAGTATTCTAAAGCTTGCGAAATTTTGACAAAAGCAGCGGAAAAGAACCCGAGTTTTGGTACTCTTTCTGCTTTGGGTGTTGCAGAACTCGAGTGTGGAAATTTTGAAGAATCTGCAAAGTATTTAGAGGAGTCTATTGAACTTGGACAAAATCCTGATATTTATAACAAGCTGATTTTGTGTTTGTTTGAAATCCAATCTTACAAAAAAGCTGTTGAGTTTGCAAATAAAATGTATGAACTTTATCCGGATGATGTTCGTGCGATTGCTAATAAGGTAAAGGCGCTTACTCATGGCGGCAAACTTCTTGAAGCTGAAAAACTTTGCGTAGAATCTATTAAGAAAATGCCGGATTCTGCTTCTTTGTGGTTCCATTTGGGGTACTTAAAAGAACTGATTTATTGTGATGATAGACAAGCAAAAGAATGTTATAAGGCTGCAGCGGATTTGGGTACAAAGGAAGCTGATTATAATATAGCGGTGAGTGCACAAAAATTGGGCGAATATGAAGAAGCTGAAGCTCATTACAAAAAAATGCTCCAGAATTTTCCGAATGACATAAATACGCAAACTTCTCTCGGAATGTGTTATTTAACACAAAAGAAATTCCAAGAAGGATATAATTTGTATTTCAAACGTGACAAGTCGCGTTATAGAGATTTTGCAAAAAATTTGTGGCAGCCAAATTTTGCTCTCGATAAAGAGATAAATATAATTTGTGACCAAGGTTTTGGCGACCATATTATGTTTTCTCGTTATTTGCCCTATTTGGGCGAAAGAAAAATTAATGTCGGTACAAGAGAAGGACTTAAATCTCTTTTTGAGGCGAATTTTTCGAATATAAATTTTGTAAAATATGAAGAATTGAATCTGGATGTTCAAACTATATTTATAGCAGATTTGCCTTATGTGTTAGGGATGGATTTTTCTGAAATTCCATTTTCAGAAGGTTACTTAAAATCAAAATCTGCAAAAATTGAATGCGATAAATTGAAAGTCGGTTTCTGTTGGGAAGCCGGCAGTGCTGCGATTAGAACGATGATTAATCGCACAATAAATATAAGATTTTTTGAAAAAATGCTTGAAATGGATGAAATCCAAATTTATTCATTCCAAAAAGATGATACTTTGAATGGCAATGAAAGATATCCGCAAATGATAAATTTGGCGAAGGATTTTGCCGATTTTTCTGATACAGCTGCTGCATTAATGGCAATGGATGTTGTTGTGACAGTTGATACTTCTGTTGCTCATTTAGCCGGAGCTTTGGGCGTTAAAACATTTTTGCTTTTACCTTATGCAGCAGATTGGAGATGGTTTAAGGATACCAAAACAACGCCTTGGTATGATAGCGTAGAAATCTTCAAACAACAAGATTGTATAAGCTGGGAAAAAGAAATAGACGAAATTATTGCAAGACTAAAAAACTTGCTTGATGAAAAATATTTTTGAATTTTGATTAATTAATGTGTTTGCAATGAACTGATACCCACCCGCATTCGTAGCGCACTGCCGTTCGCACGACTGCGACCTCCCTAATTAGGGCGGTCGTACCTAAACTATAAAAGCAGCGGTATAACAATAAATTTAAACTCCGGAACCTTTAACCTCAATTTTTTTGAGTCGTTGTTCAATTCTTCTGTACCACTTAAGTTTTCTTTGGAACAAAGTATCGTAACCCTTGAATTGACCTTTGCTAATTTCATAGAATTGTTTGTCACATAATGCTTCAAGTTTGTGTGATAAAAACTCTGTGTATTGCTTTCTATCCGGTTTATCGTCATCCAATTCAATCGGATCGCCAAATTCAACAAGAACTTCCGGTCTATTATCGCGTAAGAACATATAATTTACTGCAACAGGCATTAAGTATATTTTACCGTACTTTCTTGTTGCTTTTTCTGCTATATATGTGAGCCCGGATTGGAACTTAATTGGACGGAAGTTTGGCGGTTTAATAATACCTTGTGGGAAAATGTACAAAATATTATTTTTATCGCCCAAAACTTCTACAGAATATTTAAGTGCCTGCATAGATGCCTGAGGTGATTTTTTATTAACATTATAAGCACCTCCACGTCTAAGAAGTGGAAAACGATTTAGCTCTTCTACCATCAAACGAATTTCTTTTTTGAAAATTCTGTTGCAAATGTTATACCCTACAATTCCATCCCACCAATTGCTATGAGGTGCAAATAAAATAATAGGTGCGTCCATATCTCTGTTGTAGAATTTTTCGCAGCCTTTATAGCGGAATGCGTAAAAACGATTCTCTAACATTCCATAAAAAAACCTGTCTGCAACCCACAACCAAAATGGTGAAGTCTGTGCCGGACGGAACTTTTCATCTATATTTCTAAGTTTTGTCGGCGGGACTTCTGAATATAAATCCTCTAAATTTATCATATATCTATCATACACATTACAAGCGAATTTGTGAACACCCCCATGTGGATAATTTAAAATTTCGTAAAATTGCGTAACAAATCTTCACGAAAGAGCAATTGTTCGGAGAAAAAAGTTTTTATATAGATAGTGTAGTAATTATAAAGGTATTGTTATGGCAGTAAATTTTGGTAACGGTTTTTCCGGTATGTCAGGAATGAATACAATGGGAATGGGTGGAGGTATGTCCGGCTCCGGTAATGTTTTTCAGTATTATCAATCAAAATACGGGTGTGAAGACTGTTTTAGAAAAAGTCCCTATATTCAAGAATTTCCGAAACCATTTGTTCCGGAACCTAAGAATTCTTTTAATCCGTCTTGGTGGCAAAGATTTTTGCATAATGTATTTGGTGGATAATTAAATGCACAGAGGCTTGGGTAAGAAGCTGTCTTGTATTAATTTATACAATTGCGTTTTTATGCTATTATTAAACAGATAGTAGTATAGGAGTGCAAAATATGGCAAAAGATTGCAGTTTTGATGTTGTTTCAGAATTTGATAAACAAGAACTTGTTAATGCGGTGGATCAGGTTAAAAGAGATTTAACGTCGCGTTTTGATTTGAAGAATTCTAATTCTTCTATTGATTTAGAGGCTGATAAAGCGATTACAATTACTACAAATGATGAAATGAAGTTGAAAAATATTTTTGAAATTCTGCAATCAAAACTAATTAAGCGTGGAATCAGTATTAAAATTCTTGACGCACAAACTATTGAAAATGCCCTTGGCGGAAATGTAAGACAAGTGTTTAATCTCAAAAAAGGACTTACACAAGATTTAGCTAAAAAAATTGTTGCTGATATTAAAGATTCTAAGTTGAAAGTACAAGCTTCAATCCAAGGAGAACAAGTTAGAGTATCAGGTAAAAGCAGAGATGATTTGCAGACTGTAATCCAATTACTTCGCAAAAATGAAGATAAATATGATGCTCCATTACAATTTACGAATTACAGATAAGTATTAATTTGGATTGCTTCGTTACCCAAAATAATATAGCTCTTCGCAATGATGAGTTAAAGAGATAAGAGAATTAAAAATGCCAAATAATGAAAATACAATAGATAGAATACAAGAACTCATAGATAATGAGTCTGATAAACAACTGAGTGACGAACTCAATACGTATCACTCAGCGGATTTGGCAGATATAATTCAACAGCTAAAACCGGAAGAAAGGCTTAAATGCTTTCCTCTGATTGAAGAAGAAAAAGCCGCTGATGTTATTGAATATCTTCCGCCACAGCTTCAAGTCGAAATTTTAGGCGAAATAGATACCGATTTGGCATCACGTTTGATTTCAAAATTGCCTCACGATGAAGCTGCGGACGTTTTGGGTGATATGGAAGAGGATGAATCTCAGGCTTATTTAAACCAATTGCCTAAGAAATTCTCTTCTGAAGTTCGAGAATTGCTGACTTATAACGAAGATACCGCCGGTGGTATTATGACCCCGTTGGTTCTTACTGTTTATGACAACATGACGGTAAAAGAAGCTTTGGAAACAATTCGTATTAAGGCAGAAAAAGAGAATATGGAACTTTATTATGTTTACGTTGTAGATAAACATAATCACCTTGTCGGCGTTGTTTCTTTGAGAAATCTTTTAACTACGCCATTTCATCTTAATGTGTCAGATATAATGTCCAGAGATTTGGTTAAAGTCCATGTTGATGACTATCAGGAACATATTGCAGATATTTTTATGAAATATCAATTTAATGCGCTGCCGGTTGTCGACTTGTATGACCATTTGAAAGGTATTGTTACTTGGGATGATGTTCAGGATATTATTGAAGAAGAAACTACAGATGAAATCTATACATCATCCGGTATCGTTACGGACTTGGGTGACGATGATGACGATATCTTAACCGGTAGTTTGGCGCATTCAATAAAAGCGCGTGTTCCTTGGCTATTTATTACTTTGATTGGTGAATTTATCGCTGTTACAGTAACTAATAAGTATGACAAATCTTTTACGGCTCTTCCGATTATTGCTGCATTTATGCCGCTATTGGCTGGGTTGGGCGGAAATATCGGGACTCAAAGTATTACACTTATGGTTCGTGGTATGTCAACGGGACAAATTACTTTGAATTCAGGCTGGCACCAAATCATGAGAGAAACTGTTACCGGATTGAGTATTGGTGCGATATTTGGAATTTTGGTTACTCTTGTAACTTGGGGATGGCAGCATAATTTGGAATTAGGCTTGATTGTTGGTATTGCAATGTCACTCAATATGACAATTGCGACAATGATTGGTACTTGTACACCGCTTATTTTGAAAAAAATAAATATTGATCCGGCTGTAGCGTCAGGTCCTGTGATTGCAACAACAATTGATGTTATCGGTTTGGCTATTTATTTGACATTAGTGACTTGGTATTTGATAAACGTATAATGGAAGAAAAAAGATATAATCAGTTTAGCAGTTTTTTGAAGAAAAAATTTGGTGCAAAGGTATATAAAATTACACTTGATGCAGGATTCTCCTGTCCTAATCGTGATGGAACAATTTCAAATTGCGGATGTATTTTTTGTGATGATGGCGGAAGTTTTTCACAAGCGCATTCTAATCTGTTGAGTATAGAAGAACAGGTTAAAATAGGAGCAGAAACTCTTGCAAAGAGGTTTAAAGCAGAAAAATTTATGTCATATTTTCAAGCTTTTTCTAACACTTATAAGCCGGTAGAAGAATTAGAAAAAATTTATACAGCTTCGCTCAATCATCCAGATATAGTTGGGCTTTCAATTGGGACACGTCCGGATTGTGTAGATGATGATAAATTGAAGTTGGTTTCTTCTTTTGCACCGGATTATTATACTTGGATTGAATACGGTTTGCAGACTGTTCATGATAAAACTCTCTTAAAAATTAATCGTGGGCACGATTATAAATGTTTTTTAGAAGCTTATGAGAAGACTAGAAATTATAGCGGTGTGAATATTTGTTTGCACGTAATATTGAATCTTTTTGAAACATATGAAGAGATGATGGAAACGGCTCAGACTATTGCCAAACTTGAACCTGATGGGGTTAAAATCCATATGCTCTGTGCACTAGAGGGTACTAAAGTTGCCGATATGTACAGGAATTGTGAACTTGATTTTATGACAGAAGATGAGTATGTAAGTACAGTTTGTGATTTCTTGGAATATTTGCCACCAAAAACTACTATCCATAGACTTGCCGGTAATGGTTTGCGCACAGAACTTGTTGCTCCGAGATGGATTGGCAAAAAATTGGATTGTTTAAATAAGATTGATAGAGAATTTTTAAGACGCGATTCAAGACAAGGGGCAAAGTACAATAGATAGTAGTTATTTTTTTATAAGGTTGTGAAGAATTTCTAAACTAAAACTCTATACAAACAATAAAATTTGAATTATAATACACCTATGGATAAAAAGGTCATATCTACAAACAGAAAAGCTTTTCATGATTTTTTGATTTTTGATAAATTTATTGCAGGGATTGTGTTAACCGGAACTGAAATTAAATCTATCAGAAAGGGAATGATTAATCTGAAAGATTCGTTTGCAAAAATCGAAGATAACGAAATTTTCTTATACGGAATGCACATTTCGCCTTACGAACAAGGTAATAGATATAATCACAAACCTGATAGAGTAAGGAAGCTTTTGCTGCAAAAAAGAGAAATCTTGAAAATTCAAGACAAAGTGAAAAAAGATGGTGTAACAATTGTGCCTTTAGAATTGTTTTTAACACATGGTTTTGCTAAGATTGAGATAGGCTTGGCTAAAGGTAAAAAGCTGTATGACAAGCGCGAAGCTCTTACTAAAAAGACTCAAGAACGTGATATGGCAAGACATACCGGCAGAATATAGGGATATAAATATAAGACTTAAAGGGGAATAGCGGATGTTTAACAGAGAATCTATTTTGAAGACATTAAATTCTGAGAATTATTATATTGATAATCATTCGCTGGATTTGTTTTTTCAGGATTGGAAAATTGAATCAATTTATGAAGACGAAGATGGTTTAGAATTCTATGATGATTTGGCTTTAGAGAAAATTAAAAAAGGAATTTCTTTGAAGGCTCAAGGTTATAGTGATGAACAGATTATAACTAAATTATCAAGAATGGAAGCTAAAGTTGAAAAGAATGATGAGCCGGTACAGCCTATTCAGCCACTGATTGTAAGTGATGTTATAGAAAACAAGCAAGAAAATTCAACAGATGTTGCTGTTACAGACGAGGCTAAGACAGAAGCCATTCCACAACAAGGCAAGAGTTTTACATTGGATGTGTCTTCTCAGACTTTACAAATGTTGGCAGAAGCCGTGGCTAAAAAAATTAGTGACGATATTACAAATTCCGATATGGCAACAAAATTAATTGAAGCCGGTGGATACAAAAGAGATAATGAGATTTTGGCAAAACAGGTTCAAGAACTTTTGGAACATAATAGAGAACTTTCTCAAAGAATAGAACATTTGGAAAGCAAAGCTTCCAGAAATTTCTGGGGACGTTTTTGGGCTAAACACTAGTGGTGTCTTATTGTGCTTAATGATTATAGAGCTTTTTTAAAATCTTTTGATGAAAAATTGAAATCTTATTTTGAAGCTCATAAAGACTATATTTGTTGTGCTTGTGGTTGTTCTGAATGTTGCGAAAAAGGTGATTATCCGATTTCAAATTTAGAACTGGAATATTTGATGCAAGGTTTTATAGAACTTGATAACAAGGTTAAAAAGCAAGTACAAGAAAATTTAAAGAATATTGAAAAAGGTGGAGCGTGTCCCTTTTTGGTTGATAAACGATGTTCTGTTTACTCCTATCGTCCGATAATTTGTCGAGTTCATGGTATTGCGTATTTATGCAAGGATAAAACTGTAAAAGTCCCTTATTGTGTAAATAGCGGTAAAAACTATCACAAAGTTTATGGAAACGGTGAGATAAATATTAATCCTGTTTTAGAAAATTTAGATACTCCGCAAGTTTTAAAAGATTTTGATTATGGCGAGATTAGAAATCTTGTTGATTGGCTAAAGTAGGAAATATTATGTTGGAATTTGATTATGCAAGAAATGCACTCAGGTATTTGATAAAAACATATAAAATTAAGGAAATTTATATTCCGTATTATTTGTGCGAAGTTATTCGACATAGTGTTTTTTTAGAGGATTGTAAACCAAAGTTTTATCATATAGATGATGATTTTATGCCATCTCTGGAGTTTGAAAAAGAGGCTTACATTCTATATCCGAATTATTTTGGAATTTGTGACAAGAATGTGACAAGGCTTACACAAACTTATCCAAAATTAATTGTCGATAATGCACATGCTTATTTTGCTCAACCTTCCGGATGGGCAAGTTTTAATTCTGCAAGGAAATTTATACCAACAAAAGAAAAGGCATATTTGTATTTTTCGAATGAAAAAAATACAAATATGCCTGATACGTGTAGAAGAAACAAGTTCATGCAATTACATGAACGATATAAAAATACAAATTTGTTAAGAATAGAATTAAATAATGATTCTATACCATTTTGCTATCCATATCTTGCCGGTTCAATATCGGAAGCTGATGAGCTTGTAAAGCAGTTAAAAGCTGACGGTAAAATTATTTATAGATATTGGGAACCACTGCCTAAAACTTATAACGAGTATAAATTTTATTCAAGGTTAGTTCCAATTCCAATTTCTATTTCTATTGCTATTGATTAAGGTCTTCATAAGTGTAAAATTATGAGTTGAAAGTTGTATCTACGTACGGTGAAAAACAGACGCTAAACTTGTAGGTTCTTCAATGAGGCGTAGCTTGTAGTTGATAAAACAATCTTGTAATTTTCACCAAGCAGCCGACAATTGTGTCTACGTACGTAGTACCTACGTGCGTAGCACTACAATGCGCCAGTAATATTCTACGAGATAGCTTATGGCATCGAATGGATGTTCAAGAAATTTAAAATCTCTGTTACTTTTTATCTGTGAGTGTGTTGGCACATCGACAATGCTTGTACCTTCTTTGAACGAAAGATTGTAGATGTTGTACAAAATCCACTTGCATCTTCTCGGGTCAATAAATAAATGACACTCTCCGCTCGAATTTCGTACTCTGGCATTGAAAGCGGATATTCTATTTAGTATCGGTGGATTGTATTCTCGAAGCTTAAATTTGATGTTGTTGTATCCATGATTTTTTAATGCATTCTTGATTATTGCATAATTTGTGTACTCACTTTGTGTGCTTCGATTGTCGCCGGAGGCATCACCGTTGATTATAATTTCTGACTTATGATTTGGATATCTTCGTATAAATTCTTCTATGCATTGTTGCGTGGATGTGTTTTCAATAACAATTTCATCAAAGAAATAAACATTCTCATCATCTTTGTGTGCAATTCCCCAACACATTGGGTCTACATTGAAATCACAGGTTAAATGAAGTGGCAAATTAGGATTGTATTTGAGATGTAATTTGTTTTTATCGCTAAAACCTTTCACGACCAAACCTGACGAGTAATCGCCAAATTCTCCTAAAACATTTATTTTGTAGTACTCTTCATCAAAACTGTCTTTCATTGATTGTATAAAATGAGGCGGTAAGTATATGTTATTTGTTGTTGGTGCAATTATTAATCTGTAATTTTCTTTTGAATGCTCAACAAATCTTTGCCAAATCCAACCTTTATCAGCTTGCGGGTTTGTGTGTCCAAATAAACGATAACGAAAATCAACCCAATTTTTACCTCGATATGTGTTTCTAAGACGTCCGATTAACTGCTTGAATGACGAATCCGAGATTTGTGATGCTTCTTCAATTTCTGCCCAATGCAAGTTTAGGGATTTGAATTTTTCAGGATCATCAAGGGCAGAAAATAGGATTTCTGAGCCGTTTGAAAATTTTATAACTTTGTCGACTTTATTATATGTATAGTCTTTATCCATAATGTAGCCAAGATTTTCGAGGTGTTCAAGGTATGAAACGAGAGTCGTTTTTCTAACAAGTTCGTATTCTTTTGCTCCGACTAAACCTTTTGATGCCGGATATTTTTTTGCAAGTAATATGCCAAGTAGAGAACCGCACCAAGTTTTTCCGCTCCCGTAGCCACCTTGATAAATTGCTACATCAAGAGAGTTTGAATGTGGAATTTCAATAAATTCCCGTTGTTTATCTAATAGTTTATATGTAACCATTTTATCTCCATTTTTGTGTTTTTTGAAAACAGTCTACAGAGTTTTTCATCAAAAACCTCTTGAAAGCGTTAACTTCGCTTGCTTCAAGAAGTGCATTGAATACTTCTGTCGAAAATTTTCTGTCATTTTCAATGAAAGAGTGGTTTTCGCATAAAATATCATGTATTAGTGCAGGAATTAAAAAACGATTGTCAGTGTTAGAACCTATTATTCGCCAAAAAAGACGGGGAATTGAAGCCCCGTCGTAACAATATCCTTTTGGAATTTGAAAATTGTATGTTTTGTCTTTTTTATAATCCACTAATCGGACTTGCAGGTTCTTTTTATTAATAAAAGGATATTTCTCAATTGATTTGCGTTCATCTTCTGTCATCGATGGAATGTAGTATCTTATGCTAATATGTGGATTCTCGCTAAAAAATATACCGACCCTGTTGTTAGAATAATATTCAAACATAATTAATCCTCCCAGAATGAATCGAGTTCGCCGTTTGCGTATTTGAACATTTTATCTAAAGTTTCCGGCATGATATCTAATTCTGCAGCCATTTTATCAAGCAAAGGGTTAGAACGTTCCAACTCTACGCACAAATCCCATTCCAAAAGAGCTTGTTCATTTTTAGAAATTAAATCTTTTAATTGAGAATAAGTAATTCCTAATTTTTGCAACATTAATGCAAAATTGCGTTTTGTACAAGTTAATTTAGAAATACGCTCTCTTTCCTTTTGTTCTAGTTCCTTTTCATAATTTGGATTTATTATCACGAATCCATTTTGCATTAATTCGTTATCTTCAATTGCAAATAATTCGGAACCTGTTTCTTCTATTTTTAATCCAAGCTTATGATTATATTCAACAATAAAATCCGCTTTTTGCTTATCTGTGTATGGTTTTTCTAATTTATGTGACATAATAATCCTTTCTACTTAATGTAACCGCAAGCATACCAATATCTGTTTACACTGCCATAATATGTAACAGAATTTGTTGTCCTTTTTTCTTCACCGCACCACTGTATATAGTTGTGAGAAACCCCGCCGGTCATAGACGAACCGTTCAAGTAATAATTAACATCTTTAAAAGTTTTTATAAAAGTTATCTGTTGACGTGTATTACCTGATGTATCTCCATTTCCTGTTATATAACCTCCTTGTTCACACCAATTATCATCATATAAACGATACCAGCTGGTACCATTTATGTATGTTTCTGTAACAAAATGAATATTTGCCGGTTTGCTAGTTGAAATAACATTATTTGTTATAGTTATACCTGTTCCTGCAGTATATGTAGCTTCAGTTTTAGTTGCATATGTAGTAGTAAAAACACGTCCGGATGCATCCTGTGTAGCTTTAGTTGCTGTTGCGGCATTACCTGTAATGCTCGCACTACTTGTAATATAGTTACTATCATTAGTCAATTCAGATATTTTTGTAGGTACAACTATATTTGCTGTAACACTTGCAGATTGATTGGCCGTAAAAGTTTTAACATTTACACCGTTTTTCTGTATTGTTAACATACCATTATTAACAGTAGGAATTGTTGGTTTATTACTCAAATCGTTATAACTTCCGGTTGTTGCTACTTTTGCCAGACTAGTCGGTTGTACCGCTGTAGCACCTTTAGCTGCACCGGTTCTTATTGTTGCTAAATCGACAATAGTATTTTGTTTATTATTTAACGCAGTAGCCAAATCTTCTTGAGCTGAAATATCGCCGGTAATTGTTCCCCAAGTACCTCCACCTCCGGAAGTTCCTAAAAATTCCCAATGATTTAGATACCAATAATATTCAGGGTATGCATCTAAACCATCCTCGCCGACAAGATAGGCATCTCCATCTAAATTTCCTGACATAGGCAAATTATTTAAAGAATTTACACGTCCTTTAATTTTTATAGCAGTTCCGAGCTTATTTAAAATACTTTCACAAGCAACCTGACTTTGTTTTGCGTTTTCAGCACTATTACTCGCAGAATTTGCATATTCTTTAGCATTAGCGGCACTTGTATATGCATTTTTAGCCTGTTCAGTTGCTAATACTGCTTGACTTTCCGCAATTTTGGCTTTTTCAGTTGCTGTTTGAGCACTATTAATGGCAGAATTTTTATACACTAGAGTATTATTTTCACTTGTTTTTGCATTAATTTCACTTGCAGCTGCAGTTTCTGCACTTTTTTTGGCTTCATTTGCTTTATTTGTACTAATTTCTGCTTGCTCTGTGGCAATTTCTACTTGCGCTTTTGTCAAATTAATTTGGTTAGTTCCTTCTTTTTTAACCATATCAATTTGTGCTGTTCCTGTAGTTTTTACAGAATTAATAGAGGTTAAACCTTGATTTTTTACATTATTAATTTGTATTAAACCTTCACTTTGCACACTTGCGACTTGCGTATTACCTTCTGCATTTACAGCATTTTTACTGGTAATTTCTTGCGCTGAAATATTGCTTAAAGCTTCATTGCCACTATCGATTACTTCATTTACTTTATTTGTGGCAATTGTAGCTTGTTCTGCCGCAAAATTTGCTTTTTCAGTAGCAATCTCTATTTGTTTTTTGCTTTCTTCTGCATAGTGTTTCGCAGAATAATCCTCACCATTTATAATTTCCGAAGAAATAGCCCAAAGCTTAGCCATATTATCATAATACGTTTGAGGATATTGGACTACAGCGTTACTTTTATTTCCTGCAGATGTTACACATACATTAACTTTCATAACTAAATCCCCTCAACTTTCTTAGGAAATACTGTAATAGTATTCAATTCTCCAATAGAACTTTCGCCCAGCAATAAGGTATCTTCTAAACCATTATCAGTACATACTTTAATTCCATAATAATAAACAGCAAAAGCTTCATTTTTTGGAACAGTCATTAAATCAGTATATTCTCCTGTTAATTCAAAAATAACGGAATCCGATTTATTACTATTTACAACAAGCTCTTTTCCTACAGGTTTACGCATTCTATCTTGAATAGCAAAGAAAACTTTGTAATTTTCTAAAATATTTAATCCGGTAATAACAAGACTCCCACTATCACCTTGAATCATCGTAAAATTACCTTTGTTATCAATTGTAAAAGCCATAAAACCTCCTAATTCCCACACGCATACCATTCAACATCATATGACCAGCCTTTTCCGTTATAATGTGAAAAGCCACTTTCCCTTTTTTCGGATATTCCGCCTCCCTCATAATATGTACAATGAGTCCCTAATAATAAAGTGTAATTAATACTTGTAAAATTCTTTAAAAAAGCTATACTGCTTCTTGAATTTAAAACACCACCTTGTTCTAGCCACACTCTTGTTTTTTTCTCCGAATCAGAAAAATATTCTTTATACCAAGAAACACCATTTATATATGTTGTGACAAAAAGTCCACTTTCCGAAAGAAATGATTTTGCTTCATTAATTGAGTTTTCAAGCGTCCTAATATTTTGGGTCATATTTTCATTGATAGTTGTTATAGAAGAATTTATACTTGCAATATTAGAATTCATACCGGCTTTATTTGAAGTAACTGTTTCATTAAGGTTACTTATTTTATCATCCAGATATTTAAAGTTGTTATTCATAATTTCGGAAGAAGCTAATTCACCATATTTAATTGTTGTTAATGCCATCTTTCCTCCTTTCATTTATTAACGTGTCATAAATTTTATCCAGTTTTTGATTTATATCAACAATTTGTTCTTTCATATTTCCAAATTCGGATTTTGTAATATACACTTGTGCTACTTCTGACAAAATTTCTCGATGTGTATGCTCCAATTTTTCCGGAGTTACGAAAAGGTTATATTGCAAAATTATTGCAATAAACATAAGTATCGCCGGCGCATATTTATAAATTAAGTCTTTATTCATAATCCACCTACAAGCTTTTATTTCCGAACAGACTAATTACCTTGCTGATAATATCAACAACATTTCCTGCGTTTGCAATAGAAGAACTTCCTGAATCTCCTACCTTAGTTGATGTTGTTGCGTTACCCTTGCTGGTATTTAATGATTGTTTTTGCATATCTGAAATTACATCATAGCCTTTCATATAAGCAGATAAAAGGTTACTAATTATTTTGGCAGAATTTTCTTGAGAAGATGATAATAAATCATTTACAAAGTCGGCTGTTGCATTGGTGTTAGATGTTGCAAGATTTTTATATAAATCAGTTGCTTGAGAAGAACGTACCATATTTCTGTTCGAAAGTGGATTAATAATGTTGTTTTCCAAATTTGCAGCAGTAGTATTATTGAGAGTATTCACAAAAGAATTCAATTTCGCCTGATTTGTTGTTGAATTTAAGTTCGGATTCAAATAATCATTTAATAACGAGTCCATATTTTTGTTAACAGTGTTATAAATTGTTTCCAATGCGCTTCCTGGAGCGAAAGCACTGGTTGTGCCGGAATTATTTGTTGAAGCAGTCGCATACGGGTTTGAAGTAGTTGTATTTCCATAAACCCTAGTTGTCGTTTGAGATTGTTTTCCCATTTTATTTCCTTTCTGTTATATTGTTTTTATTTTGATTTTGCAAAACTCAATGTTTCTTATACAAAAATCATCACCGTCATTTAGGGTGAAAAATTTTATTTGAAGAGTTTTGAAATAAGAAGTTGGTAGTTTCGTTGCAGCATTAATATTTTTTATTGCAAAATAATTTGTATCCCAATGTCCGATATCGAAATACAAACAGTTTTTTAATGTTTTGGCATGAACTCTTCTGGTTTTTGAAGTTGTAGAATTGTAGTTTTTGATATATTCAAGATAAAAATTATTACTGTAGTGTAAATCCAGTGTTACTTTCGGCGGAAAAGATAGTATTTTGATATAATTTTCTCGTCCAAAATTCAATGGCGTACATTTATAAAAAGATTCAATAAATTCATTATCAAATGTGCTTGATTGATATTCTTCATAAATTTTTTTACCGGCAGAATATAAAATCCCATTTACAGTTGCAAAACAATTAATTTTTTGACATTTTCTCTTTACCCAACTTTTTCTCAAATAGTCATAAATTAAAACAAGACTATAGTCTTCCTCTTTATCCGGACGCAAAAACCAAACTTCATTCCTGTCGGCAGTTACAATAGATAATGTTTTTATTTCTCCGATTTTTCCACTTGGGATTTCAAATAACTCATCTTGAATATCCAACGCTATATTTTCGCCTAATGTTTGATTTCCGTTTACTACTTGTTTAAAACAAAAAATCCCTTTTTTTGAATCGTCATAGAAATACAATTCTGTTCCGTGAAAAACCAATGAATTATAAGAAGCGCATCCTCCTGGGAACTCCATTGTTTTGTAGAAAGAATAATCATCTTCATCTCTAGCTATCAAACAAGAAGAAGTAGAATGAAAAACTGCTAATGTACCAAGATACGGATAAATAGCAGTAATGTTTTTTACAAATTCTATATATCCCGCAGATGTTGTAATACTAGCATCAGATGTAGCAAAGTCGTAAATGTTTTCTTGCATGGAATACCACAATACTTGTCCATCAAATACCCACAAGCGCCCTGCGAAAACAACAAGTCCCATTCCTTTTATTACTCGACCATCAGAGTCTTTAAGCTCCATAAGCTTAACTTCATCTAATTCACCATCGCTATTACAGTTTTCTAATTCAATGCTCAACATTTCTTCCGAATTAGAAAACACCCATAAATCAGCCCACCCTTGTGAAACATCGCACCCACAAGATTTTGAAGTTATACTTAGTCCAGAATATTTTAGTGTAAGGGTTTTACTTTCGGGATTAAATAAATAAATTTTTCCTTCACTTTTGTTTTCTGTGTGAACAAAAAAATAATTATTTCCCTTCTGCACACTTTCAAATATATTAATAACAACTTCATCTTTTGGAATACATTCGCAAACGCTAATATTTCCCTTTGATGTCCGAATTCCGACTCCGGCATTTACTTCTGTCGCAAATAATTCAACATTTTGCATATTCTCTGCTGTTATTACTCGGGATGAAAATGTTGAATTACTCCTGTTTATACCGGAAAAATTGTTGCAAATTAACGTTGTTTTTTGCATTACATATTCCTTTCATAATTTTTTTATTACTTTTTGTTTCAAAAAAAGCCGATTTTAAAACTCAATGTTACAAAACTTCACAATTGACAGCAAAAAAGGCAATTTTTAAAAAGTTAAATACTTTATATATACATAAGAGATAATTAAGAGAGGCAAGAGCAAATGTTATTCACTACAGAAACAATTTCAAACGAAGAAATCAAATCAATCCATAACTTCTTTAACGAATTTGAAGCAGTAGAAACAGTTGCTCCAGAAGAAGCAAACGAAGAAACTTCAGTTACTAAATATCTTCACTCTCTAGTTAGCTCTTGCTACAAAAAATCTGTTGAAGATATTGCTAACACAAAAATCGGTAACAAAATCGTTAGAAAAAGAAACTTGCAACAAGTTATGAGAGAATCTTTCTTCTACGGTGCTAACAGATTTGGTAACAACTTCATCGCATAAGTGCTACGCACGTACATTTGGTCGGCTCCTTGAAAAGACTACAAAACAGAATAGAACTTATAAGCTCCGCCTCAAAGTGTAACTACAGAATCTTTACTAAAAAGAAAAAGTTACAAAAAGAAAAGACCATTGGGTCGGCTCCTTGAAAACACTACAAGACAGAATAGAGTTTACAAGCTCCGCCTCATAGGCACACCTACCAGTTTGGCGCGTACCCTCGCCCCTTGCTGGAGAGGGTAGAAAATCAAGTTGAGCTTTGCGAAACTTAGATTTTCGGGTGAGGGGTAAAATTCCTTCTAAACTCCTCAACTCCTAAACTCTTAAACTAAAACAACACACTCTCTTATATAATCTTACATCTTACATTACGTTTGGTGGGGAAAATATAATCCAATTATATTTACCCCCATCTTACATTAAGTTTAAGCCCCATTCTGGGGCTTTTTTTTATGCAAAATTTCAAATCTTTATCCCTTTTTCAACCCCCACCCCCTTAGCGTATTTCACTAATAACCTGTAAGCCGTTTCTGATTGTTTTTTGTAAGCCGAATAATTCTCATCAGTTTCAGAAGCAATAGAATTCAACATGGTTCTTGCAATTATTGCATTTTTCAAAAGTTCTTCTAAATGTTCAGGAATATTCAAAACATCAGAGTCTTTTTTTAATGCAAAAATTTCTTCGCCATTCTTGTTTTCTCCGATTGCTAAAGTTAAATAATCAATCGTGATTATGCATTTTTCTTCCGGAATGGGGTTAAGGTATAATTTGTCCCCTTTTATCAAAAAATCTTCAGGAATTCCTGTTTTTATTTCAGTAAAATCTTTTACTAATTTAAGTGGCTGCGAATTTATTCTTACACAATACTTCTCCTCACAGTCTTTTTTAATGATGCCTTTTGGCAAATCATAAACATTGATATTCGGGATTGTAATAATTAAGTGAGTTTTTTCTCTAAAACTAAATGGGTGAGAGTACAAAATTTCACTCGTGGCTTTGTTGATTGCAAGTACAAGTGAATTTTCTAATTCATCACTCGTATTTGCATCGTTGTCGTACATTGACCATTCTTGCGTTGCGGCAGAATTGTATAAATCTAATAATGTTAAAGTCATAATCACTCCCTATGTGCAAATCTCTGATACGTCATAACCGGCAAAACGCTTCATATAACTTTCTACAGATGTTCCAAATGCGTCTGCCGGATTATATTTTCCATTGGATTTTAAATATTTGATAACACTACCAGCGCCTTTAAGGTGTGCTCCTGCAAGAAGCCCTGATTGAGTTATTATGTATCCGTTAATCTTTTTGCCTAAATATTTATCGGCCCCAATCGCTTTTAAATATCCCCATTGTTTTTTTTTGAAAATTAATTGCGCATTTTCTTGTGCCTGCGGATTGTTAAGAAAGTCTTTGATAGAATAAACTCTGTCTTTTCCTGTAAATTTTCCACTCCAGTCGTTGTTGAAATTTCCTCTTTTTATATAATATCCTGCATCAATCATAGCCATTTCGCCCATCTGATATTTACCTGCATAACCGTATTTGTTGAAAGCTTTGTAATTTCCTCCTGATTCGGAGATTGCTAAATCGTCTAAAAACTTCATGCCGGCTCCTTATCTATGATTTTAGATAAAATTGATTTTGAATCACTTTCAATTTTCTGAGGAATTTTGTCTTTAAATTTTTTTCCATTTTTTTCTAAAATTATATAATCTTGCGGACTTTTTTCTTTTAATAATTCTGCATCTTTTTTAGGTAAAACAAAAATATTTCCTGTTGGAATGTATTTTATTTTGAACATAAAAATCCTTTCTGTATAAAAAAAACAAGGGGGCGAACCCCCCTCATTTATTGAACACTCTTTACGCCTGCCCATTTTGCTACTGCAAAAATTTTGCCGATGAAACCTGATGCGAAATCTAAATCAATAGAGCCATCACTTTTTTCGAAACGTGATAAATCTTGAAGCTGAATTGCAGACATTCCTGCCGGTAATTCGATTACGATATCACCAAGCATAGAATTTGGATAACTATCACCGGCTTTTACTGTCAATAAAGAACTTGTGCCGGAGTTTTCTATTATGATAAACAATGAATTATTTTTGTTAGAAAACGCTTCTGCGATTGTAATTCCATTTGCTTGAGTAACTTCTTTTACTGTAATCCCAATATTCGCAACAGATTCTGTGTGGTCTAATGTCGGATACTGAACATTAATAATATCTCTTGTCATATAAATTCCTTTCGTTTTTTCTAATAAATTTTCCACTTTTAAGCAAGCGCAAGTTGAGCTTTCACTTTTACAGTTCCTAAATAATCCGCTCTTGGAGCGCCAACACCATATAGACCATAACCTTTGTAACAAGTGTTGAAGTTCTTTTCAGGGGTATAACAAGTTGTATTCAAATCAGATGAAATACCACCGGCTAGAGTTTTACCTTTAACCCCGAATAAAGGATAGAAAACATTTTCTTCCGGTTGAGCAATATTATTTGAAACAAGAATTTCCCAACCGCATAAATTACCGATATAACCTTTTCTTTGTTCCTCTTTGCCACTTTCTGTGTATTTTAAATCATCTAATTTGCCAAGATAGAACTGATATTCAGGTGGAATTACGCAAACCATAGAGCCGTCAACCCAATTTGTATGACCTTTACCGTCACCTCTTTGGAATTTAGCTTGCATATATGCAAAAATATCTTTTGCAATATCTGGAGTCAGAGTAATAGCTTCACCGTCATTGTCTAAGTAATGTCCGGCTCTGGTGTATAGATTTGCATAAGATGCGTCTACTGCTGCCGCAAATTGTTTAATTGCGTCATTTGTGTAATCTTTTGTAAGTTCTACTTGTTCTGTAGCTGAACCGGATGAAGTTAACATTTTTTCTTCCATTTCTGATAATTCAAAGTGGAAAGCTTTACCTTTGTCGATTCTAACTTTGCAAATAGAAACAGTTGCATTTTCAGCACTCGGTAAATTCCCACCGTCATAATCAAATAAAGTTACTAATCCGGGCATAGTCACATCAACTTCATCACCTTTGTTGATATGGTCTTTCATTTCAGAATGTGCTAATTTTCCGATAACAAGTTCGTTGTAAAAATGTTTGTTAAAAGCAGCAGAAAAAGCGCTTGTAATCAATTCTTTTGTTGTTGTCATAATCATCCTTTCTTTTTTTGTATAGATAAGCAATAGCCTTCTCATCTTTTTATAAATCATAATGTGCCTAAAACGTTTACATATGCGTCACTGCGAGCGTTTTTCACTTCACTTTCAAATGTGTAGTGTAACCTACAAGCTAGTAAGTGTAATGTAAAACGAAGCAATCCAGTCATTCAATTAGAAACAGACACTATTTATTATTAGAATTGCTTGAATAATAAAGAGAGAAGGAAACTACCTAAATCAACTTCTTCAAAAGTTCTTCAACTTCTTTGTCAGACATTTCATCAAGTCTTTTTTCCGGTTTACTTAAAGAATTTGTTTTATTCTCTGAAAAATTAATTGCAGAAACAGCATTATCGTTTTCTTTTTTTAGCGATTGTTCTGCTTCTTTTGCAAAAATTCTTGAAGAAACATAATTTTCCAAAAGATTAATAAGTTTTTCAGAATCCAAATTTTTACCCAGAGCAAAGTAAGCTTCTTTGTAAAGTTCTGTAAAACAAGGATCTGCGAAATAGTTGTTGTATTTTTGAGAGAGCTCTCTCAATTCTGTTTCAGACATTTCAAGATTTTTTTGTTTTTCAAAAATCTCTGTCAAATTTTTCATACCTTGACTTTCAAGCCTTAATTTTCCTAATTCTTGCGCTTGTGAACCTTTGAGTTTTTCAAGCTCTGTGTAAGCTTTTGATAAATCGTCTACAGACTTGAATTTGCCTAAAATAAGTTGTTCAGAAGGGGTTTCTTTAACTTGTCCTTCAATTTCTTGAGCTACATTAGAGTTAACGATTTCCGGCTCTTGTGTAACTTCGTCCTTTTGAATTTCTTCCATAATTTTTCCTTTCTTTTTATTTTTAAACATTCCAGAATTGTTTGCCCAAATACCCCTGCTGTGCATATGAATATCAAGCGAAGTAATCCAAATGTCTTAATTAACCTTTTGTAAAATTTATAAAAATGTTATAATATCCCTATGACAATCAAAGAATACTTTAATAGCCTCCCAAATCGAATAAGTGCAAACATCTTTGCACTGCTAGGGTTTGTAAATTTTTTGTTTCTTTTTTGCTATATAGGTAGTGATGTATTTCACAATTCTTTTTATAACTTTATTTTTAATTCTTTCGTACAAGTTTTTTTATTTGGTTTTATATGTCTAGTAAGTATTCCTGTATTAATACCGTTTCTTTGTATGCTAAAAAAGGATGATAAAATATTATCAATATTACATAGCTTTTGTATTTTTATTTTAATTAGTATGATTTTGTATTTTCTTTATAAATTTTTACTTACAAATACACAAATTTTATATGTGTATGAATTTTATTCTCACCTTATGTGGCTATTTTCTTGTATTCTAATAATTATGCAAATATTTTATTTGATAGATAAAAAGAAGAATTTTAAAATATTAAATTCGACTTTGATAAATAATAGATTATATAGAATTTTTGTAAAAATATTTTATTGTTATTTCTGGATACTATATATTCCATTTGTTATTGCTTTTGGAAGCCTTATATATATAAGCTTATTTTAAAATCTATTTAGTGCTTTTAATCTTTGACTAACTTTTCTTTGAAGTTCCATTTCTTCAATTCTTCGTTTGATTTTATTACGTAGTATTTCTCCTTTTTCTATTGTATCAGCATATTTTCTAATTCCTTCTCTTACTTTTTGTGGAGCTTTAAAGTTTTGGTCAGCAATATCTTTAATTTCTTTTGGTGTTATTTTTCTTCTTTTAGAAAGATTATCCATTTTTTCTACATTGTGTTTTTCCCAAAAATATTTACCCAAATTGGGAACAGAGTAGTTTGTTCCAATATGATTATTACCATTTACCATTGTTACCCAATCGTGTGTGTTAACATAATTTATGATATTATTATCATTAACTTGTACATTATTAAAAAAATCTCCTACGCCATAGGCATTAAAAGTGACGGCAAATTCTCCGTTTAAGCCTGCTACTATATCTGCCAAGCTTCCTCCAAGAGAATGTCCTGTTAATGAAATGTTTTTATCTGGATGTGCAAATTTTACTGAATTATATGTATTTAAAGCATCTGTTGTTTGTGAAGGAAGACTAGAACGTGCCATCGCCAAGTCATTCATTGTGTCAATAGAAAAAGGCTCTGTACCTCTATAAGCAATAATGACATCATTTTTTCCGTATAAAACATCCGCATAAAAACCATTTTTAGGATTATCTACACTTGCTTCTAAAGTATATCCCTCAGGAATCTCTGCATTCTCACCATGATACGCAAATATTGCAGCTTGTTTTAAAATTTCGTGATAATCAATATCATCTTTTTTGTCAACTTTAATGCTTTTATCTACGTAACATTTGCAATTAGGATGAGGTTTTTGAGGCACATTTTTCTTTTGTTCATATACTGTATTATTTAATGATTCACATTTGTTGCAAGCACCTTTATTTGTATGCCAAATGTACTCTTCATTTGATACATATCCTTTTAATGTTTTTTTATCCATTTTAAACTCCATTCTTAATCAAATAGTAGAAAATATGTTATAATATTTCTATGAAAATTAAGGAATATTTTAATAGATTACCAAATTATTTAAGTGCAAACTTTTTTGCGTTGTTAGGTTTTACATATTTTATTTATCCATTATTAGGTTTGTTAGTAACCCTTTTTATTGGTAAATTGTCAACTATTGATTTTATTAGTGTAATGCTATATTTTTTACCAATAGCTTGCTTATTTGCTATTATCCCATTGATATTATTATGTATATTTTTGTTTTTACCAAAAGGTCGTACAAAAGTTCCTGTATATACAATTTTATCAATTATACTTATGCAATATTTAACTAACTCTTTGTATAAAACTTTAGATTTTACTGACGGAAATGGTGTTGGCTTTGCGTTGGTGTCAATTGTTTGTGCACCACTTGTTATTTTAGCAATAATAACTTATTTCATATTATTAATACTAGATTTAAGGCATAAAAGCCTAATCAAAAACCGAGAATTGGTCGAAAATAAATACTACAAAATTTATGTAAATGTGTTTTACCATTATTTTGTATTAACACTAGTTATATCATTTTTTGTGCTATTTTATTTGTTTATTTTTAAATTAAATTAACATTCGTGTTCAAGGATTTTATCCTTGAACACGACAAACATAATATCAATAAAGCGTTAATAAAACGCAATCACAATCAAAAGTGTTAATAACTTTCCACTTTCAATTTTCAACTTTCCACTCCTTCAGAACCCTGTTGTGTAGAAACATTGTTGGAAATTCCCAAAAATCTTTCAGGATTATCCACACCTTTTTGTTCAAAGTACCATACAAAAATCTCTTGTAAATTTAATGGTATAACAGATGCAAATTTCTCTACTGCTTGGATTACAATGTCAGCTTGTTCTGCCTTTTGATTAAGCATAGATGAATCTGAATACATGTATTTATAGTCACCTTGTCGAACAGAATCATCAATTTCAATAATTTCCTGCTGATTTTCGTGATTAACAAAAATTGTTTCAATTCCGGATTTGAAATTTGCACAAAGTTTTGCCACCTTTTCAACATTCGGTACAATTAAATCTTGATTGATAGTATCGACAAGCATTGCTAAACGTATCATTTGTCCTTGAGTTTTTGTGTTGATTTCTGTCGCTGTTTTGGCTGTAGATGTTTCAACTGCTCCAATCATGTTCGGAAATATTCCGGAAACTTCTGCCATCAAATCATTTAAGAAAGAAATATCTTGCAAATAAATATTTGAGTTGAATGTCAATTGCTTGAATGCTGCTGTTGGAGAAAGGTTGTCACCATATTCAATAATTTTCCCTGGGTATAATTTGATTTCGTCTTCGTCAAAGAAACCTTCTGGGGCTAATAGTGGCGGATTCTCATTAAGAGCTTGCAAATCACAGGTTTTGTTCATCAAATCTTCTTGCAGATGTGCAAGTGAAAGAACGGAATACAGCGGACTTATGCCTCTTTTTGTTTCAGGGGCAATGACAAAAGCTCCGTAAGAAAACGGATTAACAATGCCTTCATTTTTACCAAATAGAACAAGATACTTTCTTGCAACAATTACTGCGTGCCAATTTTTCAGTAGAATTCCGTTTGGCAATTTTAAATCACCCCAATGCTCAAGAACTTCAATAGTTGAACCTTTTGTGATGCAATCTTTTTCATATTTCTGAAGATTATTGCTGCTATTTGCTAACCTTTTAAGCTCTTCTATTTGTTCTTTAGATAAATGATAATATTTGTTATTTATGATTTCAGAACAGGTTTTGTAAACTCTGTAAATTTTGGGACAGTTATCCCAGTTGTCTTTCTGCGAAGAGTCAAAAACCAAGTCTGCTGGATTAACCGGATAAATGTATGGATTATCATATATTTTTCTTGTATCAATCCAATAATTTTGCCCTTTTGCAATCGCATCCAGAATCATCGGCAACTTTTGAACATCTTGCATAAAAAGATTTTTGAAAAAGTTTATAGGACGTCTATACTCTTCATAATTTTTTTTCCAAGAAGTAAAGGATATCAATTCTCCGTAAAGCATAGCATAGTCAATAATTTGATCACAAGTCTTTTGATAACCCATTTTTTCAAGAATATCTACAAGCATAGCTTTTTGCTTGTTGGAAGCATTATTTGAATCGTGATTTTCGCCTGATACATCAAACATAGAGTTTACATTTGCATAAGTATTTCTCCAAATAAAAGCTTTAAGTGTCTGATAAAACATAAAAGTCTTACACATTTTAATTTTTGATTTCCATTTTTGAGTTTTATCGCTTAATGATTTGAAATCATTTTTAAAAAATATTTCGTTAGCCAGTTTTGAAGCCATATCTAAGTTTGTCAAACGCTCCGAATTCAATGTAACAAATTTGGCACTGATATCTTTGATAAGGAATGCTTCCAATTCTGGAGTAAGCACTTGTGTACTTCTATCTTTTTCAATAATGTATTCAAACGACATAATTTCCCTTTCCGGAGTTATACTCCAATATAAGTACTCTTTCCCACATTTTAACCTCCATTAATAGGGAGGTCGCAGCTGTTAGCGAAGCCGTGCTGAGCTTTACAGATGCGGGTGGGTTTTAGTTTTAGTTTTAGTTGTAGTTAGTGTTCGACAATTGTCATTGAACCCAATATTAATGCTTATAAACAAACTCTTTCTCACCAATTTCTACAAATCCACATTTTTTCAAACACAATTCAGACATTTTATTTTGCGCTGTGGCATAAATGTCGCAATCAAACCAATTTAAAGACATTTTTAAACATTCTAAATTCAACAAATGCATTTTCCGATTTGCAAAACCATTCAAAAAAAGTTTTCCATTATTGTCTTCAAAAAAATAAATTGCACCGATTAATTTTTCGTTAAATACAAATAGATAAAAAAATGTGTTTTTAATTATGAATTCAAAACTATTAGTATCGCAAATCTTGTCTTGTACACTTTCGTACAACACTTTGCACTCTTTTTCGAAGCGCAAAAATTCTTTATTATAAGGAATAAAAACTGTTATCATTCTTTTTCCCCTCGCCCCTTGAGGGAGAGGGAGCAGTCGTTAGTGAGCTTTGCGAACTTTACGAATGCGGGTGAGGGGTGTAATAATGTAAAATTGAACTTTTTAAATATGTATTTCTTCTTCAAATTTTCTCCTCGCTTAACCCTTCCACAACATTAATTACAGGCTCTTCGTTAATACAAACGTCATCATCTAAACCTAAAGCGAGCCTTTGCCCCTTTTGAACCTTACCGATTGCAGAAATAATAAAATCAATTGTTGCTATCGTATTCTTTGGAATATCTAAATATTCAAACTCTGCATATTTTATATCGTGCTCAAACTCCGTTAAAAGAAATTCTAAAACATTAAGAGCCTTGCCATACAATTCAATGTGCTTGTTATTAACACTATCTTTACTATTTTTTTTAGCCATAAAATCCTCTATAAAAAAGAAAAAAGACCGGAGCAGGGGTAACCTGTACAAGGAGTATTACGAGAGAGAAAGGTGAAACGAAAACTCCGGTCTAGAAAGTTTAGTAAGTTTTAATTAATTCTTTGTTGCCGTAAAAATCTGCAGCAAATTGTTGTACAATTTCTTGCTTACTTCTCCGAACTCTGTTGATGCCATAAATCCAGCCAAATGGCTTAGATTTTGTTTTTTTATAATTCATTTCTCTTAGAGAGTAAACTATTTCATCTTTATGCTTCAACATCAATTTATTTGCGTTAACTCCGCTGACTGAAATTTTATTAAATTTCCCATCAAATCTCCATTCGCTGATTTCGCAAACCGGCTTGTTGCAAATTGGACAAAAACCAATAGACATCTTTCTTGAAGAATACAAATTATTGTCCCTGAGATAATAAACATCATCAGGGTTAAATTGACAACAGTGTCGCAAAATAACCTCCTAAAAGTTGGATATGTATACAATGGGCATATCTAGCCCTCATACTTTTTAAAGATTTCTCCTACGCAACTTCTAAACAAGTATTGTTTCAAAATCAAGTACAACATTATATTACACTATTTTCAAAATCGACCATACGATTGTAACGATTTGTTTACAATTGCCAATAGCAAAACACGAATAGTATGACACAACGCTTGTATTTTTGCGCTACATCATTGCGAGGAACAACTATTATTGGGGTGACGAAGCAATCCATAAATCTTTTTACAAAAGTAGGTAAGAAATTTTCTGACTAAAATACTTAAACCTATAAATCCTCTTGGAAATACATTAAAAACATGCTATTATTCTGTAATGAAAATGCTATCTTGTTTTTTACAATTTATAAAACAGCATAAAATAATTCAGATTTTTGTTTTTCCGCCATTGTTATTTTTTAGCTTGGGCTACCTTTTGTATTGGCTTGTTGGAGTAATCGCTTATACTCCCAATTTCGCCAGATATGTGGCAGTAAATACGGCAGTATTGTATTTTTTGTATAAACTTATCGCCCAAATAATCAAAGAAAAATATTATTGTTATATCAAAGATTTTTGCATAGAATTCTATAAATTTTTACAACACCTCAAGCAATTTCATGCAACACATGTTTTTGTAATCCCGCCGTTAAGCTTTTTTTGTTTTTGGTTATACCTTATTGTGGATTTTTTATTTTATTATAATTTGTAAATTCCATCCAGATGGTTCAGAAGCGCCTATTGCCTTACTTCTTTTTGTTTTATTTCTTTATATAACCATTCATTCATTCTTGTTAGCCATATTTATAGAAATAATAATTCTTATAAAACAAATTATTTATAAAAAGAAAATAAGAGTTACATCAAACTTTTTATTAAATAACAAAATTTATAACATTATGTATGTTTGTTATATTATATGTGTCATTACAATTGCAATTATATTAAAAGTGCAACCAGAATTTGTTATATATCAAGGTGCTAACATATTTCTTATACCTTTTTATTATATGTATCAATAAGCATACTATTGATTATAGATATTTATCAAAAAGTTCTTGTAATGGTGTATCCGGATGGAGTATATCCCAAACTTCTCTAAAAGAAAATTCAATCGGGATGTATAAAACATATGGAACAAGTTGTTTTGCTTCTTGTTGCCAATATGCATTATCATTTATATATTTTGTAAGAATATTTCTAAAGCTAATTTTATCCATGTTCCAACTCTGAAAATCATAAAAATCTACAATAACAAATGCTATTTCGCCCTTTGAGTATTTTTGCATATTATAAATATCTGCATTATGTATTACTCCGAATAATGTTACCTTGTCAGCCCAAGATTGAGAAAAATTTTCTATTTTTTTTGATAAATCAAACCTTACTCCATTTGGATAATATTTATTTTTGTACAATTCAGATTCAATATTTTTTTCTTCTTTTTTTATAATATTTTTTATTTCATCAGAATTCTTTATCAATTCAACAAGCTTAGAGTCTTCTTTTGGAACAATTACTCGTACATTTTCAATTCTTTCTTTATTTTTAGGATTTTTTATGTCTAAATTCATTCCTTTTGCAATTTTATCTAGAATGATTTTTTCATTACAGATAATTGGCAAATTTTTAACTTTAAATACACTATATCTATTGTTACTAACAACATTATCGGGCTCATCTGCCAAATCTAATGAAATTTTATAATAATCTTTAATGGGGAGCAATTCATTACCATGCGGATATTTAGTAGCTGCTTTTTGGAGTGTTTCATCAACACGCAAATTTTCATAATAATTGTATGTTCTGACATGTTCTTTTAAAAAATCTTTAAAATCTTCTATTACCTTATTTTTTTCAATTCTTGCTTCAAAAACAGGTGTGGGATTATTTTGATTATTTTCATTGTTATCGTTATTATTTTGCGAATCGTTTTTATTAGAATTTTTACCATTTCCTGCATGTGCTGCACCACAAGTGCGCATATAATCACTTACTTCTACGCCATTCGATCTGGTATAACCACTAACAGGATAAGTGCCAGCACATTCAGAAGAATTGCTATTATTTTGGTTACTATTGTTTCGAGAAGAAAACATTGTATTTAATAATGAAATTACATACCCTTCTTGTTCTTTTGGTATAAAAACAGTTCCTTTTTCCTTTTTTTTGTAATTGGGTAATGATTCATTTCTTCGGTTTGTAATATTTGACATGTAAAACATCCTTTCTTAAAATGTATAGAAATAAAAAGGCAGAAAACAATAAAAATATCTAATGCGCATAATTTGCGCAAGAAAGAGTTTGGTGAAACGAATGTTTTCAGCCACTAAATAAATATTATTTTATGGACATATCTAGCCCTCGTACCTTTGAAAGATTTCTCCTACGCAACTTCTAAACAAGTATTGTTTCAAAATCAAGTACAAAATCATATTACACTATTTTTTTAAACCGACCATACGATTGTAACGATTTGTTTACATTAAAACTTGAGATATAGCATTTATGCTACTTTAAATAATGGTGCTGGTACAATAACCTCTACAATTAGGGAGGTCGCAGCTGCTAGTGAAGTTACAGATGCGGGTGGGTTTTAGAAATAGCTACATTAATATTGAGCGCTATAAGAATAGGGAGAAGATTATGAAAGCAATTGTATTTGATAACGAATTAAAGTTAGATAAAAATTATCCAAAACCAATACCTCAAGTAGGCGAGGCACTTATAAAAGTGACTTTAGCCGGAATTTGTAATACAGATGCAGAGATTACAAAAGGATATATGGGATATAAAGGAATTTTGGGTCATGAGTTTGTTGGTGTTGTGGAAGAAATCAATGATGAAGATAAGTCATTGTTAGGCAAACGTGTTGTTGCAGAAATTAGCTACGGTTGCAACGATCCGGAGTGCGAATGGTGCGCTAAAAAGAATTATCGCCATTGCCCAAATCGTCACACATTGGGAATTTGGAGAAAAGACGGATGTTTTGCAGAATATATGACAATGCCTCTTAATGTTCTTTTTGAAGTTCCAGAAAATGTATCGGATGAACAAGCTGTGTTTGTAGAACCATTAGCAGCTGCTTGTGAAATTACTGAACAATTGCATATTGATCCTATGCAAAAAGTTGTTGTATTAGGTGATGGCAAATTAGGATTAACAACCGCTTTAACATTGAATGCACAAAATTTTGATGTTCTGCTTGTCGGAAAACATCAAAATAAGCTTGATATCGCAGCTCAACAAGGTGTGCAAACTCAACTTCTTTCAGAGTTTGAGATAGAAAAAAAATACGATGTGGTGGTGGAAGCGACAGGAACTGCGTCCGGTTTTGAAACATCTATGGCTTTAACAAAACCAAGAGGAGTTTTGGTTTTGAAGAGTACTGTAGCAAGTGGAAAAGAATTAAACCTTGCGCCAATTGTAATTGATGAAATTACTGTTCTTGGCTCTCGTTGTGGACAATTCCCACCGGCTTTAAGATTGTTGAAGAATCAAAAAATAGATTTCACTCCATTTATTAGTGGAATTTATTCTATAGATGATGCAATTGAAGCGTTTGAAGCTAATAAGTCAAGAGAAAATTTAAAAATATTGGTAAAAATGTAGGTTGTTAAAAATTTATATAGACAATAAAAAAGGCGAATCTCACGAGATTCGCCTTTTTTATTAAAATTCTAATTACTAAACTGAAGTACCGGCAGGTTTCTTTTGTTGAGTAGCTCCTGGGATAGCTTGCCAGTTTGCAGCCATAATCTTTTTGAAAGATTTAAGAGCTGTGTCTTCAAGTTCACCTAACTCTTCAGCTTCCATAATCAATTCTCTTAATGGAAGAAGAGCTCTTTGGTCACGAAGAACACCTAATGCTGCAGCTGCACCAGCTCTTACTAAATCATTTTCAGAACGGTTTTTCATAACATCAATCAATGCCGGAACTGCTTTCTTATCATTCAATTTACCTAAAGAAGTTACAGCGTAAATTCTAACGTTAACCCATTCGTCATATAACATATTGATAATCTTATCAACACATTTTTTATTACCGATTTCGCCCAATGCTCTGGTTGCATCACATCTAACGTTAACTTTTTCGTGATCTAGAGATTTCATTAAGGCATCAGTTGCAACATCACCAATTTCAATTAGTGCATCTGTTGCTGTAATACAAACTTGTGAATTTTCATCATTAAGAGCTTCAACAAGTGGTTCAACAACTATTTTACCACCCAAACGACCTAACGCACGAGCTGCACGAACTCTAACATCAACGTTTCTGTCTTCTCTTAAAGATTCAATTAAGTGCTCGGTGGCTTTTGAATCACCCAATTCGCCTAATGCACGAGCTGCATATAAACGAACAGAACCGTTTTTGTCGTTTTTCAAAACATCAATTAACGGTTCGACAGCTTTTGAATCACCCATCTCGCCTAAAACACGAGCTGCGTTATATCTAACTTTTTCAGAACTAGATGTCATCAAATCATTGATTAGTTCTTGGAAAGTTTTTTTGACTTGTTTCTTTTTGCTGTTTACTGTAATTGCCATACACGTTACCTCCGATATGCAAACATAAATAATAATCTTCTACACAGTAATATAAAGTTTTTCTATTTTATAAAATTGCCTTTATCTTTTTGATTGTTAAATTTTTGTTACATTCCCTAACTTTCTATTTAGGGTAAAATTTACACTTAATCTTGGTAGTATTAATATACCATATTTTTACATTTTTAGAACCGGTCGACCAGATTTTTTTACAAAAGTTAATTATAATTATAATTGTGATAATCTTACAAGTTAGTCATAATCAGTAAAAACGAAGTTTACAAAACTTAATTATTATTACTCACTAGGGATGGTAATAGTAAATTCGCTACCCTCATTTAATTTAGTTTTTACAGAAATTTTCCCTTTGTGTTTTTCAATAATTTTTTGTGATATAGCAAGCCCTAAGCCTGTGCCCACACCTACTCCTTTTGTCGTATAGCCTGCAAAAAATATTTTGTCAGGTTCCTTTATGCCGCAGCCATTATCTTTTATTTTTACAACTAAACTACTATTTTCGTATTTTGTGTCAATAGTTATTGTTCCGGTATCTTTGATGGCTTGTGTTGCGTTTACAAGAATATTCATGAATACTTGGTTAAGCATGTTTGGATAACACTTAATTGGTGGAATTTCAGAATAATTTTTGATAATTTCTATTCTATTTTTTGTTTCATGTCTGATTAAATCGAGAGTTAAATCTATTTCTTTATTTATATCAGCTTCTTGTAGTTCTGCTTCATCAAGTCTTACAAATTTTCTTAAAGATATTACGAGTCTGTTTATTCTTGCGATTGCCTCTGTGTCTATTTCGTTAACTTCTTGCAAAAGTTCTGCAATTTCTTTATCTTCGATTTGAGAAATTAATTTTTTGGTGATTTCATTGTTGGATTTAATTGAAGCAACCGGCGTATTTATTTCGTGTGCAACTCCTGCTACAAGTTGACCTAAAGATGCCATTTTTTCAGAATTAATAAGTTTTAATTGCGTGTCTTTCAATTCTTCCAATGTTTTGGTTAAGTCTTTAACCATTTTTGCATTTTTTTTGTATAATTCTGATTGGATTATAGCATTTCCAAGCTGCGTAGATACTCCATTCAAGACCTCTAGTGTATCATCTAATTTTGTTTTTTGTTTTGTAGATAACACAATGATTCCTAATAATTTATTGAGATGATAAATTGGAACAATGATTCTTTGTACAATTTCTTTGAAAGGTTTTGCCTCTTTGTATTCTTTCATGCAAGTTATGCAATTTACTTTACCTTTTTTTATATAATTGTAAGCTTCTTTTTCAAAAGAAAGTTCTATATTTTTATCTTCAGAATTTAAAGATTCTAGAATCTTAAAATTTTGCCCATCTTCCGAAGTTGCATAATAAGCTCTAAAAGCTCCAAACATTTGAGAAAGTTCTTCTAAAGCTGATTTTAAAATTACAGAGGTATCAATAGACTCTCTTATAATATTAGAAATGTTGTTTAATAAAAGAAGTTTCATTGCTTGTGATTGCGCTTGCAACTTGATTTTGGAAAGATTTTTGTTGTCTTCTTCTAAAATGTTAACTTTTTTTTGTAAATTCTGATTTTTTTGAGTAATCGTATCAAGCTTTGTTTTTGCAGTAACATCAGTGAGAACAATCATATGATATTGTCCTTTTTGTGTTGCGTTCATATCATAATAATAAAGTTCGTTACTGGAAGTTTGGTATGTTATGTATGCAGAAAAATCTTCTTTGGAAGCTAAAGCCTGCGAAATCGGAGAGTGCACGGTTACATCATTGCTTACAAGTGCGCAGACGTTGTAATTCAATTTGTGTGAAAATTTTTCAAGAGTCTTGAAATCCGGAAAGATTCTTCTAAAAACATTGTTTCTAAAAACAACTTCCTTGTTACTATTTATGACAATAACAGCACTATTGAATTTGTTAAATAAATCAAACTTCCCCATAATAATATTATATATATAATAAGGAACTGTGGCAACTGTTATTCACTTTGAAAATAATAGTGTGTTATAATAAAATTGCGTACATAGTTCGGAGCTAAAATCCACCAAATAATGGTGGTAAAAGCATATTTAAAACTGATATAATAACACTATGTAGTAAAAATGGAGAATAGTATGGCTGAAAACGATAAGGCTGGAGAAAATAAACAACAAGATTTAACCAAATTTTTAATAATGACAATTGCATCTATTGTTATTATGTTTATTGTGTTTGCTGGTGTAAATTATGTTGTAATGGAAAACTTAATTACACAAAAAATTAGTACAATAAATCCTTCTCAGGAAGAAATTGATGATAGTGGCGATGAAGATGAAGTACAAAAAGGTATTATTGTTGATTTAGGTGATTTTATCTTGAATTTGTGCGATGAAAGTCAAAAAAAATATTTGAAAGTTAATGTTGCAATAGAAGTTTCTAAAAAAGATACAGATTTTCCGGAAGTAGATGAAAAAGCTACAAAAGGCGGTGGACATGGAGGTCATGGTGAAGCTCCTGCTCCAGCCGATCCAATGGAAGCTATTCAAAACGAAATGAACCAGTATAAGCCTGCTATTAGAGATGCTGTTATAACAAATCTTTCAAGCAAGACTTCTGCAGAATTAGCAACTGCTGCCGGTAAAGAATTGGCAAAGGAACAAATTACTAACGATATTAATTCAATTTTGGGTGGCGAAAGAGAAGTATTAAGAGTAAGTTTTGGACAATTTATTATTCAATAGGGTATAAATGACAGATATAAAAGACACAAATTTATCAGATATAGATGGTTTTGAAGAAGATTTTTCGGATTCTGAACATAAGAGCTATAAGCTTTATAACTTTAGACGTCCGGATAAGTTTTCCAAAGATAATTTAAGAGCCTTGAGAGATATTCATAGAGAATTCTCTAAGGCGATTTCGCTTGTCTTGAGTGGTTATTTGAGAATGCGTGTTGAAATAGAAATCGTGTCTGTTGACCAGTTGACATATGAAGAATTTGTTCGCTCTATGCCATCACCAATCAGTGTTGGTGTATTTGAATTTGAGCCTTTATCTGGGCAAATTCTATTGGGTATAAGCTTTGAAGTTATTTCTTGTATTGTAAATAGAATGCTTGGCGGAGTTGGTAATATTGAAGCTCAAACTCGTGAACTTACTGATATTGAAAAAGCGTTGGCAAAGAAAATTATAAATATTATTATTAAATCTTTAGAAGATTCTTGGAATGCCATTATTCCGGTAACCGGTAAATTTATTAGCCTTGACGATAATTATCAATCAATTCAAGTTGCAACTGCCGGAGAAATTGTAGCTTTGTTGACTTTTGAGGTTCAAATTTCAGGCAAACATTTTGGCTTGTTTAGCCTGTGTTTTCCATATCCGGTATTAGAAACAGTTTTAGGACACTTGAGCACTCAACATATTTTTCAGACAAAGGGCTTAGTTGCTTCTAATGATGAAAGATTGAAAATGATTTCCAAATTGAATACTTCCAATGTGGATTTAAGAGTGCAATTTGGGCAATGTAATATAACATTGGATGATTTTTTGCAATTGTCAGAAGGTGATATTATTAAACTTGATAACAAAGTTTCTGACGATTTGATTGTTAAGGTAAATGGTGAAAAGAAATTCTTTGCCAGACCTGGAACTATGAAGGATAAAATTTGTGTTAAAATAACAGATGTGTATGACGAGATGCACGAATTGCTTAGAAATTATTTTTAGAGAGGTTTATAAATGTTGGATGATGATAATATTATAAGCGGCGGTGCCGGTGAACATAATGAAGCTGATATGCACGAGCATGATTTTACAGCTCAACAAGGAGAAAATGCTCCGGAAGCTGAGAAAACTGTTACAGTTCAGCCGGTGCAATTTGCATCTTTTGAAGATTTAGACCAAGTTCAAGGTCCGGCTAACCAAAACTTAAATATTCTTTTGGACGTTAAACTTCAATTGACAGTAGAGCTTGGTAAGACTGAATTACCAATTAAAAAGGTTTTGGAATTAACAAAAGGTTCTATTGTAACTCTTAATAAGGCAGCTGGTGAACCTGTTGAATTGTACGCAAACGGAAAATTAATTGCGTATGGTGAAGTTGTTGTTATAGAAGATAATTTTGGTTTAAGAATTACTCATATCACAGACCCTGCAAGACGTTTGAATACAATTAGCGCTAATGCCAACAAAGAAGAGGTGTAGTAAAGGTATAAAAGAGGCGCAGACGCATAGATGCAAAGCTTTAGAACTGGGCTTAGTAACTATCCGCCTTGGTTAGGGAGGTCGCAGTTGTTCGAACGATAGTGAGTTACAAATGCGTGTGGGTATTGCTAAATACTAATTAACTAACCAATCTTGACTTGACCTTATATTTAAAGTATCTTTGAAAGTGTGCTTTTGCACACTTAATCAGAGTAGACTATTAGGGAAGAGAATATGGATTTTACAACACTAACTATCAAAGTATTAAAGATGCTTTCTATTGCCGGAAGTTACGGCATTGGTATTATTTTATTAACAATCATTGTAAGAGCAGCAATGTGGCCATTAGGCTTGTCACAGCAACGTTCTATGAGAACAATGCAGATGTTGCAGCCTAAAATGAAGGCTATTCAAGAACGCTATAAAAGCAATCCGCAAGTTATGCAACAAAAGATGATGGAATTCTATAAGGAACACAAATTTAATCCAATGGCAGGATGTTTTCCATTATTGATTCAAATGCCTATTTTTATTTTGTTATATTCAACTTTAATGAGCCCGCAATTTATACAAATGGCAGGACATTCTCAATTTTTGTTTATCAATAGATTGGATGCAACTTTAAAAACATCAGCCGGTGTTTCACACGACGGTGTGTTAGGTATTTCAAAATATGATACTTTCTTGGCTGGTAAAAATGCGAAAGTATATTATAATGATTCAGACAATGCAGTAACTGTAAAATTAAAGAAGACAAATAAAGTTATCGAAACACAAGGTGAAGTTAACCCAGGACAACCAGTTGATTTCAAAATGGCGCTTGATAATTTAGATTTGAACTTCGAAAATCTTGTAAAAGTTTCTAAAGCTGAAATTGAAGTAACTGATGCTCAAACAAAAGAAACAGAAACAATGACTTTTGAACAAAAGAATAATGTTTTAGCTTGCACAATGCCAACAAAGGAAGTTAAAACAGCGTTCCATTATGATGTACTTCTTTTGATTGCTTTATTTGCTGTAACGATGGTGTTCTCACAAAGAGCAATGATGGCAATGAACAAAAATGTTCAACAAGATCCTGCTCAACAGCAAATGCAAAAATCAATGAACACATTCATGCCGATTATGTTAACATTTACTTTTGTAATCATTCCAATTCCGGCAGGTGTGTTACTTTACTTGATTTCTAGCAATGTGTTCCAAGTTATCCAAACTATGGTTATAAATAAACAGTTAGAAGCAGAAGATGTAAAAAAAGAAGCTAAAGTAGACGATATTGATTTAGCAAACGCTAAACAAATCAAACAAAAATAGTGCTACGCACGTAAATATTTGGTCGGCTGCTTGATGGAAACTACAGAATTGTTTAAAAGCTACAAGCTCCGCCTCATTGGTAGGATTACAAGATAGATGTTGTAATTTTGCTACGCACGTAGGTATTTAGTTGGCTTTCGCAAGTTGAAAGTTGAAAATTGAAAGTGGAAAGTTGTTTTAGAACAGTTAGTAATTCTACTTCTAAGTATGGCGCATTCCCTCTCCTAGCAGGAGAGGGTTAGGGTGAGGTAGAAGAAAAGTTATGCCCACAGACATTGTGTTGGCTTTCGCAAGTTGAAAGTTGAAAATTGAAAGTGGAAAGTTGTTTTAGAACAGTTAGTAATTCTACTTCTAAGTATGGCGCATTCCCTCTCCTAGCAGGAGAGGGTTAGGGTGAGGTAGAAGAAAAGTTATGCCCACAGACATTGTGTTGACTTTCGCAAGTTGAAAGTTGAAAATTGAAAGTGGAAAATTGTTTTAAAACAGTCAGTATTTCTACTTCCAAGTATGGCGCATTCCCTCCCTTTATAGGGGGAGGGTTAGGGTGGGGGCTAGTGTTAGATTTTATACGCTGAATATGGAAAATTGAAAGTTAGATATAGAGGGTGGGGATAGCGAAAGTTTCTCCACCTTTTTCTTTTGTATAAAAAATCAAATTTTGTTACAATCGTGTTGATTTCTGTTGCAAAGTTGGAGTATAAATATATTATGAAGAAGTTTTTGGGAGTGAGTTTAATAGTAGCAATGCTTTTCTCGCAATGTGTTATTGCGGCAGATAGTGGTGTTGTGACACTGGATAAAAATTCAGTAGAAAAACCGAAGATAACAATTGATTCCAATGCAAAAGAACTAAAAGGCTCGTTATTGGTTAATGATTCTGAAACTTTAGCAAATTTAATAGATGTTCAAAAGGAACATGATATTAAGGATTTAGAAAAACTTTGGCAGGGTACGGTTGAAAATAATCAGGTTATTGGTTTTGCTTTGAAAAAACTTGCAACACCTGAATCTCAACGTAGAATTCATTCCTCATTGATGGCAAAAACTCTTTCTGCCGTCATAGCAGGAGCTTCTTTTGTGCCGAGTCTTATGGGTGCTAATTACGGAATTCAAACTTCTGCTTTTTCCGCAGGTAGATTAGCACAAGGTCTTTTGAACAGAAAAAATGTTCCACAAGAAACACCTTTAACTGATACAGAGCTTATTGAACTTGCCAGTATGATTGAGGATTTGCAAGATTCTTTGATAAGTTCTTACTATAATTATAAAAACACATTGAGCCAATTAAAAGATACCCGCTCAAAAATGATTTTGTATAGCAGAAATTATACTAAAGCTCTTGATGGCAAAGATGTTTTGGAGATTGCAATCTCGTCTTCGCTTTATGATGCAATGCGTATTCAAGAATTTAATCTTGAACAGTCTGCAAAGAAGTATCATATCCAACTTCAGCGCTTGGCTGGTAAAAAAGTTGTGGATGCTTTAGAATTATATCAATATGATTTTGATTCAGTGCTCTACAAGGATTCCACTTCAACTAAAGCAACAAAGAAAGGAGAAGCTAATGACAAAAAATAGATTAGTAGCTTTTTCCCTTTTATTAACAATGTTTGCAATGCCTGTATCAGCGAATGTAACTTTGGATGACGTTACAACTCCAAAAGACTTATATTTCCGTCTTGGCACAACTGATACTCCAGAAAATCAAATTGATGTTTCTGTAAAAGAAGAAGTCAAACCTCAATTTGCTAAAGAGGATAAATATTATAGTGAAGGTTTAACTTATGCAGATTTGAGCATAAAAAAAATGGCACTTGAGGTTTCAAAGTCTGTTGAGGTAGATTATAACGAAATGATGGAGGATTTATCTTTGTTATGGCAAGGTGCTGCAACAAAGAGTGATACTATAAAATTTGCTATTTATAAATTATCTAACCCAGATAAAGATAAACCGGATTCTAGTGCTGTAAAAAAAGTACTTACGACGATTGCCGGAATGTCAACATTCTTAGGCGCAGGTACCGGAAATCCAATTCTAGCAAGTGCAGCTTTGATTGGTGGTAATACTTTGGGTATTATGTCACAGGATTCCAAGGCGCTTAATTATAAATACACACAAGTAACTGATGCAGATATGATTATACTTGTAAGAAAAATTGATGAATTGCAACAAAAAGTTGTTGACATGTATTATGATTATATGACCGCACGCCAACTCTATGACATGACGACAGAAATGGTACAGCAAAGACATCAAATTTATAAACAATCGCAAAACAAAACTAAAGAAGTTATATTAATCACTGATACATTCTACCGTGAGGCACTTGATGAACAGGTAAAAGCGCGTGGCAGCTTTTTTGAGAAACGTTCAAGACTCGAACAATTAGTAGGGAATGATATCTTCAGACAATTTGAGGCTAATGTGGACGCGCGATACGCGAAAGACAAGTCTTAATCTTTACATTTCTTAAAATTTGTGGTATTTTGGGGTTAAATTATCAAAAAAGGAATTTGTATGTTTAACAGGAATTTAGAATTTATTGGGAATATTGCCTTAAAATCACGTTTAACCAGAATCTCTCTTGAAGATTCCAAGAGAAATATGTCATATTGTATGACACCGTCAAATGATTATTTGTTGATGAAAAATGATGTTCCTTTGGATGATATAAATAACCCGCGCCAAGCGATAAGAGATATGTTAAAGAATAATATTAAAACTGCGATGGGACAAAACGATATTATTATTACGTTTGGCATAGGGTTATGTTACTTGTTAGATGAAGTTTATAATACATATCCTTCAAGAATTTTTGTGTACGAACCTGATATCAAAATTTTGCATTTTGTATTAAATAACGTTGATATTTCAGAACATTTGGCTAGTGGTCGTGTTTATGTGACAGATAGCCTTGATGAATTGATGAAAAAACTTGCAGAAACATACATTTCGAAAGATAAAGTTGAAGTTGTATACTTGAAAAATTATGCGGTTCTTAAGAGCCAAGAACTTTTGGAATTGACTCAAAAAGTTTATGATACTTGCAGAACTAAAATGGTAGATATAAATACTATTAAAAAGTTTTCAAAAAAATGGCTTTTGAATACATTGAAAAATATTAGTTCAATAAATTCTTCTGTTGCTTATAAGTTGTCCGATTTAAAAGATAAATTTACAGGACAAACTGCTTTAATTTTAGCAGCGGGACCATCTTTAACTGAAAATATTGAAAAAATTAAGGTTAATCGTGATAAGTTTGTAATCTTTGCAGTTAATAAAGTGCTAAGAGTCTTGGAAGCAAACGAAATTGTGCCGGATTTCTTGGTATGTTTAGATGCCCAGAATGTTAATGCTACGCTTACAGGATTAGAAAGCTTTTGTGCAAAGACAAACTGTATTATGGATTTAAAATCTGATAGTGTACTATTTACCAAGAATTTTAAACGTATATTTGTGTCTTTTTCAAAAAATGATACTGTTGTAAAGAAAATTGCAGAGTATAATAAAATCTTTACTTATGAAAATGGTGGTACCGCAACAGCAATGGCATTTGTTGCAGCTGTGAAAATGGGATTCAGTAAAATTGTTTTCTCTGGTTTAGATTTAGCTTTCAAAGGTGATGTTATTTATTCTACCGGCGAAGTTATGAATAAAATATCAGAAACTCAAATAAAGGTTTCCACAACACCAAAAAATCTGGTTAAAGTAAAATCTGTAACAGGTGAACTTGTGAATACAAGGGACGATTATGCTGCGTTTATTCAACATTTTGAAACTTTGATAAAAGATTTTGGAGTAAAAGAAGTTTACAATACAACATCATTTGGAGCAGCAATTGACGGAATGAAGAATGTTAAATTTGAAGAGTTAAATTTATTCTTCCCTGCAACAGGAACTCCGTTTATATTGGGCGAAGTTAAACCATTTAAATTAGAAACAGAAGAATGGACTAAGGATGAGCTGATGCTCATAAATAATATAATTACTTTACTTTCAAAAGGTGGATTCTCTCCGGCATTGGTGTCTGCAATTGTTAAGAGTCCAATGATGTATCAGTATATGCAAGCTGATATTTTGAAAGTTTTGCAAGCAAAAATGGAACTGGAAAATGCTGATGAATTTCTCCAAAATGCAAAAGCTGCAATTAAGGATGTAATTGAAAACTTACAAAAAAATAGATTAATCTAGGAGCGCTTTTATGAAAAAGAAAATTTTTCTTACACTCTTTTGTTTGTTAATGCAAATTTCAGCATCATATGCCGCTAATCAGATTAAGGTTGCTGCAATGAGCGAATTTAAGACTGATAAACCTGCTAAAACGATTGATGTAAGAGTTCTGGAATCCTCTCCGCTTGGCAAATATAATTTAGAAGTTGCATCTATCTTGCATTGTCAGGTTATTAAGATTGTTGACCCTAAAAGGGGTAAAAGAAGCGCTATCTTTTTTGTAAAGCCAATTTCTTATACGTATAATTACCAAACAACAAAAATTGAGGAAGAAATGTACGGTAAGTATTCAAAATTTGTTTTGTCAAAAGAGGAATTGAAAAAAATTCCGCCATTTACTGTTATGAAGAATGCAGCGCTACTTGTAGGAAGTTATTTTGTAAAAGGTCTTTCAATTGCATATTCTTTTGGCGAAGGGGTTGTTAAAAACGAACAAGATAACAGATTCAAGTCAGGTATAACAAATGCTTATGAAGAATCTCCATTATCTCTAGTTGAAGAAGGTGAGCAATTGGATATAAAAATTGGCGATGATTTTTATTTAATCTTCAAGACTGAGGATGATGTAGAAGAACCTAATTATACGTATACAACTGCTGAGTGAATTTATTTTGATTTTTTAACAGCCATAGGATTTGGTTGACCATAGTAGTCAACAGGAACGAAAAATTCTTTGTTATCATCGGTTGCATAAACTTTGTTTTGCATTGAATATATTGCTGTATGTGGAATATATTGAGGTTCTGTTTTGTTAGACATAATCCAACCCCACCCTATTTTGCCATCAATACGCATTCCATATCCATATTTCATTTCTCTACCAACAATAATATCTTTGTTAGCACGTGCTAAACCATGTTTTAATTTCTTATTAAGTCTTTTTTTATCATCAAAATCTTGTGCTGATATTTCTAATGTATCTGTTGCAAATTTTTCAAAACCGGTAGTATCTTGTGCGATTTTGGTATTTCTTGTAAAAGAATCAACTCTTTCTATAATAGAATAATTATTTTTATCTGTTATTTGATGTAAAGGTTTGTTTTTTGAACAAGAAATCGCTGATAAAGCAATTGTTCCGGCTAAAACTTTTGTGTATAAATTGTTGTTTATTTGCATGTATATCTCCTTTTTTATCCAATAACAGAACAAAACTTGTAAAAAAAATAATTTGCTATAGAACTATTCTTGTGTAATCTCGTTTCTGTACTGCAAAGCTTGAGTTATATCTTCAAGCGAAATGTCTTCCCTGCCACCTAAATCGGCAATTGTTCTGGCAAGTTTTAAGATTCGGGAATACTTTCGGCCGGAAAGTTTGAACTTTTGTGCTGCTAAAGCTAAAAAGTCTTCTGTTTTTTTATCTAATTTACAATATTTTTTTATTTGATGTGCATTAAGTTCAGAATTTGTTAGGATATCTTCTTCTGCGTATCGGTTAGCTTGAATTTTTCTTGCTTTAATTACGCGCTCTCTTATTTTAAAAGACGGTTCTGCTTCTGTTTTTGTGTTAACAAGCTCATCTGGTGTTAGCCTTGGAACATTAATGATTAAATCAATTCTGTCTAATAGTGGACCGGAAAGCTTTGCTCTGTATCTTTGGATTTGGTTATCTGTACAGGTGCATTGTTTTTCTTTGTCACCTAAAAAACCGCAAGGACAAGGATTCATTGCACCAACAAGCATGAATTTTGCCGGATATTTAATAGAATTCTTTGTTCTGGATATTACAACATCGCCGTCTTCTAAAGGTTGTCTTAAAACTTCTAAAACTTGCCTTGGAAATTCCACCATCTCGTCTAAGAATAATACGCCTCTATGTGCAAGTGTTATTTCCCCGGGTTTGGGATTCGCTCCACCACCGATTATACCGTTTTGAGAAGCTGTGTGGTGCACAGCTCTGTATGGGCGCTTTGTCATTAAAGGTTCTTCTGAGGACAACAATCCGCAGATGCTGTATATCTTTGTGAGTTCTAATGCTTCTTTAAGCTCTAGCGGTGGTAATATCGACGCTAGACATTTTGCCATAAGAGTTTTACCGGAACCTGGGGAACCGGACATAAGAATGTTATGACCTCCTGCAGCTGCAATTTCCAAAGCTCTTTTCGCTTTCTGCTGTCCTTTTACATCCTTGAAGTCGTATATATAATCTGTTTCTGCACCTTTTTCCAGATACTCGTTAATATCAACGACAGTTTGTTGGATTGGAGTTTCTGAAAAATGATGTACAATATCGCCTAAGTGTTTCGCTCCAAAAACTTTAACACCTTGAACAAGCGCAGCTTCTCTTGCATTTTCTTCCGGTACAAAAACTGTTTCAACTCCACTTTCTTTTAATCCGCTAACTAATGGTAAAATCCCATTAACTCGTCTTAAAGTTCCATCAAGTGAAAGTTCTCCTAAGAATGCCATTTTGTCATTATCCGGAATTGCGATTCCTTGTTCTTTAAGAATTCCGATTGCGATTGGCAAATCAAAATATGTTCCTTCTTTTCTAATATCAGCTGGTGCTAAATTTACGATAACTTTGCCTGAAGGAAAAGAAAACCCCGAATTTTTTATTGCTGAGTGTACTCTTTCTTTCGCTTCATTTACTGCGTTATCAGGCAAGCCAACAATACTTACCCCTGGGACAGAAAAAATTGCGTCGACTTCCACTTCTATTTTACAAGAATTAATTCCGATAGTTGCTGCTGTAATTGCTTTTGTAACCATAGATTATATTATAGTACAAAAATAAATAATATACCGCGTACCCTCTCCATGGGGGAGCGGATTTTCGGTAGGGCGTTAGCCCGTAAGAGCAAAAAACATAGAAATGACGCAAAAATCCGTTAGGATTTGTTGTCATTGAAATGTTTTGCTCACCCGAATAAGCCAAGACAGGGTATAATTCCAAGTTGAGAGCTATGCTCAAAACTTATAAATTAGGGTGGGGGCTATCCCGTCGGGACCTAATCTGAAAGCAGTGAAGAAATTTCCGCAACGATTCTGGAAATATCGGGCCCGCCAAAAATAGCTTCAAGGATAAGTGAAGCGTTGATTATTGTAGTTTCTCGATACTCCATTGTGTCGACATCTATAATATTAAACTCAACGTAATCTTCTCCGACGTATACAAGTTTTCCGTATTCCGCTCCTGTTGCCCATCTCAAAAATATGTATTTTTGTTCAAAAACTTTGAGTCTGTTTATTAATTTCATCTAAATACCTTCGTCTAAAATGTATATAATATTATTAGTCTTATTTTTGCTAAAGTCAAATTTTAATCAAATCTTTGCAATAATAAATCTTTTAGAGATTCCTCAGCTTCTTTTGTCATGTTTATAAACTTATAGCTGTAAAGATATTGTTGAAAATGTTCTTCGTCGTTTTCTTCAAGACGTTTTCTTACAAAATTTGTTTCTGTGTAAATTTTGCATGATGGATTTTTTAACCAACAACTTTGTGGTAATTCTAATGTTACTATAGCAGGCAATTTTTCGTAAATACTGTTAATAGTATCTTTTAAATAAAAAGCGAAACCGCCAAGTGCTATATCGTGTGTAGTTGTGTTAATTTCATAGCCATCATTGTACTTGATATGTACAGGGAGAGCAATTCTGTTTCTGGAACTGTTTCTCATTTGAATAAATTCCCACATTTTAGGAATGCTAACTTCAAATAAAACTTCTGCTACGTTTAGTTGAGCATCGTTTATGAAAATTTCAGTTCTGTATACACCATCTACTGTGTATACTTTTATTTCCGCAGGAGTTTTTCTTTTCGGCTTAATAAAATTAACCGGTGCTTCTGCAGAAAAATAAGCTTGTTTAACATCAATAAAACGAAGTTTTAACTTATGAACTTGTTTTTTGCCAAGTTCTGAATATGTTAGATATATATGTGTTACCAACGAATCTCTTAATATATTATCTTGCATATTAATGCCCTCCAAGTTTAAAGATAGCACATAAATATAAAGATAACAATAAGTATTTATCTTGACGGTTAATAAGAAAAGCGGTAAAATCAATTTTATGTGTAGAATAGGTGCAATAAAATCGAAAAAGAAATTACATCCGTCAATTGCTTTAAAATTGATGAGAAGTCAGCAAGAAGGACATGATGATTCCGGATTTGCTTTTGTTATGCAGGATATGGGAGGTTTGTTCGAAAACTATAAAGAACTTCCGCTTTTATCAATGGCAGCAACTGTAGAAGGTACTCGTCTTGCAGAAGATATTTTGCGAGAAATTGGATTCTCTCGTGTAATGCAGTGGTCGCCGGATATTAATAACCAAAAGGGGTTAAAAATTGAAGCAATGCCTAATTATATATTTGAGGTTTTGCAATATCCGAAAAGCTATAAACATGCAACAAAGGAAGAAAAAGAAGAACTCCTTATTGATACTGCTATTAGATTACGAAAAGCTTTAGAAGAATCAAACTCCGGCTTTATATATTCTTTTTGGCCGGATACATTGACGCTTAAAGAAATTGGCAGTCCTCGAGATATCGGTACATATTTTAATTTATGGGAAGGTAACAAAGATTTAACGTCAAGCATAATTACTGCTCAATGTAGACAAAACACAAATTATGATATTGTCAGATACGCTGCTCACCCATTTTTTATAGAAGGTTATACAGGACTTGTTAATGGCGAAAATACTTTTTATGAAAAAAATAAATCTTATCAAAAAAGACTTTATAAAGGGTATATGGGCTTTGAATCAGATTCTCAATGCTTGTTGTATACATTGCATTATATTCACAAAATTCTCAAGTGGCCTATACAATATTTTAAACATACAATTACACCGCTTGAATATGATGAGATTATCAAACGTCAGGATAAAGAAATTCTGTTGAGAATAAAAGCTTCTTTAGCGCATTTAGAAATCAATGGTCCTAATACATTTTTAGCAGTAACACCCGATAAAGAAATGCTTTGTGTATGTGATTCTAAAAAGTTACGACCTGTTGTAATAGGCAAAAACGAAGATACTGTTATAATGACTTCTGAAGTTGTCGGAATTAATGATTTAATGCCGGATAGAAATATAGAAGATGATATTTATCCAAATGAACATGAAACAATAATAGTAAAAAATGATTTAACGGTGGAAAGATGGCAGCAGTAAAGATAAATGAATTACATAAAAGCGATTTACCTTGGATAGTTGAGTATGACGAGGATAAATGTATTCAATGCGGTAAATGTACTGCTGTGTGTTCTTTTAATGCAATTTCTCCAGCGGTAGAATTAAGAAAAAAATCTCATTCTATAACTGAAAAAAATAAGACTGAAAAAGTTCTTGTAATTAAGCAAAATGTTTCTTTGGAAAACTATTGTCATGGTTGTGGAATGTGCGCAAATGTTTGTCCAAACGGTGCAATTAAACTTATTAGAAACAAAGATGATAAGTATTCTGTTGCTTATAGAGCAAAAAAAGCTGATTCTTTCAAAAAAGGCGGACGTTCCAACTTGAACACAGAAGGTCGTACTTTGGATAAAATTAAAATCGGCAGAATTTCTCAGATGACAGACCCTTCTTTGGATGCACAAAGACATACATTTGAATTAAAGACACCATTCGGTCGTGTTTTGAAAGCTGATAAACTTAATTTTGATGTAAAAGACGGAAAGATTATTGAAACAACTCAACTTCCTCCTAATCGTTGGATTTATCCAATAATATTTGGAGATATGTCTATTGGCGCAGTTTCTTGGAGAATGTGGGAAGCAATGGCAATTGCTACTGCGTATTTGAATGAGGTTATGGGTATTCCAATACGTATGTGTACCGGAGAAGGCGGTATTCCGACTAAGCTTTTAAAATCAAGATATGTAAAATACATGATTTTGCAAATCGCGTCAGGTCATTTCGGGTGGAATAGAATTATTAAATCCATGCCGGAGATGACAGAAGATCCTGCCGGTATTCTTATTAAGATAGGTCAGGGTGCTAAACCCGGAGATGGTGGTTTGTTACTTGCTAGTAAGGTCGCAAAATATGTTCAAGAAATTAGAGGTGTGCCAAAAGCTGATTTACTTTCTCCACCTACACACCAAGGCTTGTATTCAATAGAAGAAAGTGTTCAAAAGATGTTTTTGTCTATGAACGCAGCGTTTAATTTTAAAGTTCCTGTTGCGATTAAGGTTGCAGCATCTGTAACGAGCGTATCTGTTTACAACAATTTGCTACGTGACCCGTATAATATTGTAGGTGGATTTTTCCTTGATGGCTTGGCAGGTGGTACTGGTGCTGCTCACGAGATATCTTTAAATCATACTGGGCACCCGATTACATCAAAATTAAGGGATTGCTACCTTGCAGCAGTTCACCAAGGACGTCAAGGCGAAATACCTTTGTTTGCCGGTGGCGGTTTGGGACAAACAGGAAGCTTTGCGGCGGATGCGTTTAAGTTGATTTGCTTGGGGGCAAATGGGGTGTTTACAGGCAGAATGCTTATGGAAATTGCTGGCTGTGTCGGAAGTGATACCGGTAGATGTAATGCTTGTAATACAGGGCTTTGTCCTGCAGGTATTGCGGCGCAAAAAGAATGTCTTGTAAAAAGGCTTGATGTTGATAAAGTTGCACAAAATTTGGTAAATTACATTTTGGCAACGGATATCGAACTCAAAAAATTGATGGCTCCGGTAGGATGTTCGACCCTGCCGGTTGGTCGTTCAGATGCACTCATTACGGTAGATAAACATATATCAAATAGATTGGACATTCAGTATAGTTGTTAAAAATTTGAAAAACGACCTTGTGACCTAAAGACTTATTTAAAAAGGAAATATCATGGCAGTATGTAAAATCAAAACATTAAAAAATAATATAAGAATGTCAACTCAAGAACTTCTTCAGACAATTGAGAAGAAAATAGAGAATGGACATACTGAATTTGAAATAGAAGCTTGCGGACAACATGATATTGGTGGTTCAAGCTGGGCAAAGAGTGGCAAAAATCTGATATTTAATATAACAAACCCTGGGCAGCGTGTCGGTGCGATGGGGATGGATGGAACAAAAATTGTTGTAGAAGGTTCTGCTCCTGCGGATATTGGTTGGTTGAATTCAGGTGCAGAAATTGTTGTTAAGGGTGATGGTGGAGATACCGCAGCGCATTGTGCTGCTGGTGGAAAAATTTATATAGCAGGTCGTGTTGGAACTCGTTCTGGAGCTTTGATGAAACATGACCCTAAATTTGAACCTCCTCAATTTTGGGTTCTAAAAAATACAGGATCTTTTAGTTTTGAATTTATGGGCGGCGGTATTGCAGTGGTATGCGGTCATGATTGTGAAGATTTGCCATCTGTTTTGGGCAACCGCTCTTGCGTCGGTATGGTTGGCGGAACTGTTTATGTAAGAGGAAAAGTCGAGGGACTTGCTAAATGCGTGGAACAAATTAAACTTGATAAGTATGACAAAGATTTTCTAAAATCCGGCATGAATGAATTTTTGACAGAAATTGATGAAACGGATTTGGCAGAAGAACTTTTAGATTTTTCTGAGTGGACAAAAATTATACCATTGCCAAAAGAATTGAAAGAAAAGAAAATTAGTGTCAAAGAATTTAAACAACAAGAATGGTTTAAAGAAGGCTTGTTTGGAGATTTGGTAGACGACAATGGAGAAGTCTACGAATTAGCTCAAACAGGTGTTGCGCGATTGCGTAAACCAACTTGGGATAAAGATTTGTGTGTCGGTTGTGACTTATGCTTGAAAAATTGTCCTCAATCAGCAATAAACGAAAGCTTGAAGAAGTATTCTACAGATGACGAAAAATGTATAGGTTGTGGAATTTGTCAAGCTGTATGCCCAAGAAAAGCTTGGCAGATGGTATAGTTAAATCAAACAGCCAAATACTGAAGTAAAATAAATTGGTAGAAAAATAGGGCATATATAGTATGAAAATAAAACAAAAAGTGCTATAATCCTAATTATGAGAATTGTAACCAATAAAGAATTAAGCAGTTATAAAGTATTGCCATTTGATTTATATACAGAATCTAGGAACAAAATTTTAGAAGCTGGAGAAGTATTGACTCCTGGCAAATTAATAATGCTTAAAAACCATGTAAAAATTTATACAGAGGAGTTTAATAGCGAAGAAAATGCCGAAGATACAATTCCGGTAGAAGGTAACACTCCTGCAGCTCAATTATTAAATTTTACATATGAATCAATTGATTCTTCTGATTTTGAAACCGTTATTAATAAAGATGGCTATGTGAAAACCGAAACTCAGGTTAAGATTAAGTATTTTTATAAAAAAGTATTTGATTTATTACAACAAGGATATTATGAAGAAGCAATTTTTAAACTAAATGCTTTTGTTGGAATTTTGAAAACAGAAGTTTATAAAAAAGTAAACAAATCAGGTAAAGGTTCTAAAGTTAGATTTTTAGGCGAGTATGAACTTTGTCACCCTCTGAATGTTGCAGTTATATCAGGATTAATTGCGAAAAAATTGGAGTATACACCCATTGCTGTTGACCAAGTTATATTAGCAGGCTTGTTGCATGATATTGGAAAAATTAGAATAGATCTTCCGGATGCTCAAGCTCTGTTAACAATGAACGAAGATGAAGTTAAGAATCACACAATCATTGGTTATCGCATGATAAAAGAGGAATTTGACTTGCCGGAAGAAGTTGCTAAGGTTGCGCTGGAACACCATGAAAATAATGACGGTTCCGGCTACCCTCAAGGACTATCAAGTGATTATATTTCGGAATACAGCCAGATAATTAATGTTGCAAACTATTATGACAATTTGGCTTTCAATCGAACACATACAATTGTAACTAATAATAAAGAAGTTTTGAGAACTATGCTTGAAGTTGGTACGAAGAAATTTTCTGCAAAAATGCTTTATACCTTTATACATATGTTTAATTATGATGACTCAAAAAGTTTTAATGACATGGTTGTGTAGCTCTGGTTTTTAAATATAACATGGTGTATTGATGGCAGATTTAGTCGAAAAATTAAAAGAAATCGGATTTAATACTTACGAGGCAAAAGTTTATATAGCACTGCTAAAAAAATATCCTGCAACAGGATATGAGGTTGCAAAACTTGCGAATATTCCTCAATCAAGAACTTATGATACATTAAAGGTTTTAGAAGAGAAAAATATTGTTGTCTCTGTTAATACAAAACCTGTAACGTATACTCCGATTAAGCCAAAACAATTAACTTCTGCGTATTTAAAAAAGATGAATTCAACTGTTAATTATCTGGATAAACATCTTCCGGAAGTTAAAGATAATTATAATGAGCCTATTATAACAATAAACGGAATTCAAAATATTCAAGAAAAGATTATTGAAGTTATTCAGAATGCTAAACGTGAAATTTATATGGAAGTTTGGTCGCAAGATTTTAAAGTTTTTGAAAAAGAACTTTTGAATGCATATAACCGAAATGTAGAAATCAGAATTGTAGGATATGACAATTTTACCTCTCGTTTTGGCTTGGTGTTTGAACACGCATTTGCTCGTGATATAGAACTATCTCTCGGAGGCAGAATGATTATTATTGCCGCAGATGATGAGGAAGGTGTGATAGGAAAAGTGTCATCCCTAAAAAATGATATTTCTGATACAAATATCATCTGGACAAAAAATAGAGGTATTGTGTTTATTATTAAAGAATTTATTGTGCATGATATGTATTTAATTGATGTAGAAGAAAATCTTGTTGAGCAAATGAAATACATATACGGAAAAGGCTTTAAACGATTAAAAGATAAAGTCCTTGGCACAAATGCAACATATATGATTCATTAATCTTTCTTTGATATAACAAGTCTTGGTCATTCCCTCTTCTCGGGGGAGCGAATTTTCGGTAGGGCGTAAGCCCGTAAGAGCAAATAACATGAAAATGACAATAAAAATCCGTTAGGATTTGATGTCATTGGAATGTTATGCACGCCCGAATAATTCAAGACAGGGCTAGGGTGGGGGCTATTAGATTCAAAAAATCCCGTCCCTACTGCGCTTTGCACCTTTAATGTAACGATTTGTAACAATCTTCTCAAAAACCCTAAAGTTTTCAAAAAAAATGCCGATATATATACCATAGAGAAAAGAAAAAATAAAAGGAGTAGAAAAATGACAGACGGAATTGGAAGACTTTCAGGATATGGTTACGGTATCGGAGGCTTTATGCCACGTAACAATAAGGAAGAAGTTGCTAATAAGAATGATCAGCAACAAGCTCCTGTAGCAGATAATAAACCTGCAGAAACTCAAGTAGAACCTTCAAAGGTAATGGAGTTTCTTGCAAACAATAATTACTTTGTAGCACCTCAAGCTGCTCCAAAGGAAGTAACAGATGTTGAAGGTGCAGCAGCCTTAGATTCAGCAACACAAGATAGAGTTGCCGGATATATGGAACAATTTGAAATGATTTATGGAATTGTTCAAGAAGAATTTGGCGAAGAAATGGCACCGGCAGTGATGGACATTGTGATGGATAAACTAATGGGCATGGCCGCTTAATAAGCTTTGCTCAAAGCAAAATTTCTCTCAGAATCTCGTAATTTTTCTACACTTACTATTTATTAAGGTTGATTTTATTCAAAAATCAACCTTTTTTATGTACTACGTAGGTAGACACAACTGTTGGCTACTTGGTAAATGAATATTGAACTCTTAGTCTGTAGTCTTGCGCTACGTCATTACGAGGAACGTTAGTGACGAAGTAATCCAGTTAAATTATAACTTATAGATTGCCACGAAAATTTTCAAAATTTTTCGTTTAAACTATAAGTCAATAGTGCCGTCATTGCGAGAAAATCTGTGATTTTCGTGGCAATCCATAAGTTTAAAATAAACGCTTGTTCTTAGTGTTGCGATTACTTCTTGAACGCAAGTATATTTTTAATATTACAGGAAAATTTTACATCGATATTAAGATTATGTAAGGAAATCTTAATATCGTAAAAAAATGATATATAATAAAATTGCAAAGGACGAATAATATATGAAGGAGAAAGATATGCAATCAGTTGAAGAAATTCTAGGCAAATTGGAAACAGCAGATAATACAACAAAAAATAAAATTGAAAATATTTTAGTTGATCAAGGCAAAGCTGTTGTGCCGGAACTTGTTCATCAACTTCAAGTAGTAAGAGGTGTTAAACGTGGTGTTGTTGCAATGACTCTTATCAGAATTGGTGAAGCTTCTGTTGAATATCTTAAAAAAGCTGCAAATAATAATAAAGATTTTGAATGGGTAGCAAAATACCTTATTTCAGAAATCAAAGGCGTAGCAGCATAGTTTTGGGATACGTTGGTGGAAGAGAAGATTAAAGTTCAAATTTATACGGATGGTGCTTGTAGTGGAAATCCGGGACCCGGAGGCTACGGCACCATTCTGGTACATATAGATAATAATGGCATTAAACACGAAAAAGAGTTAACAGAAGGGTACAAGTGTGTTACAAATAACCAGATGGAATTAATGGCTGTTATAGCTGGGCTTGAAGCTTTGAAAAAGCCTTGTTTTGTAACATTGTATTCTGATAGCAAATACGTTGTTGATGCTTTTAACAACCACTGGATAGAAGGTTGGATTAAAAAAGGTTGGAAAACAGCAGGTAAGACTCCTGTCAAAAATGTTGAATTGTGGAAACGTTTATTGAGTGCAAAAGAAAAGCACGAAGTAGAATTTGTTTGGGTAAAAGGTCATGCCGGTCATGAGTTTAATGAAAGGTGTGACTCTTTAGCAGTTGCATCTTCTAAGTGCGATAATTTAAAAGACTTGGTATAATCCACTTCTTTTAATTAGCATTTATGTATTATGCCTGCTACATTTTATGCAAATTCGTAGCTGCATTCTAAAGATAGTCTAATGCTCAAACTGATTAACCATTCAAGCTGTAGTTGAAGTCTTCTTGAATATTGCTTGAAAGCATTGATTTTATTGATTCCATATAAGCGTTAACTTCTTCTAATTCAGCACTATTAGTTGTAATCTGAGTATCAATGTTTGTTTCCCAAGCTGTTAGTTGGTCAAATTCATCTTGATATTTTGCTGTTAATTTATCAAGTTCAGCTTCAAAATCAGGCATTTCTGTGTAATCAGTGTATTTTTCCTGCAAAGCTGCATCAGCATCAAATTGTTCTTTATATTTATTTCTTAAAGCTCTTGTTTCAGCAGACTTTAAAGATTGAACATCTGCTTGAGAATATGTACCCAAAGATTTTTGAGATTGAAGTTGGGTAATCTCAAGGTTAAGTTGGTTACGTCTTAACTTGTAGCTTAATAATGTTTCATGTAAATTAGCGATTGCCATCTTTGTTCACCATCTTTTTAAGTCTTACATATATATAAAGTATTTACAGAAGATGTGATTTCAATAGTTAAAATAATCGTTACAAAAGTTAACACTTCGTTTATCCCGCATTCAAGAAGCAATCGCAACACTATTAAGTTGAAAAATTTGTTTGGGTGTCATATAATTGAGGATTTTCATCGGTCTTTTCAATTATACTTACAAACTTGTAAGTATAACTACAAGCAAAAATTATTTACCCCTTAATCCAATCTTCAACATATGCGATTTCTTCTTCTGATATTGTATCAAAGTCTGTTC